>ENA-UOJO01002277-UOJO01002277.1-human-gut-metagenome-genome-assembly--contig:-P57-NODE-2277-length-20968-cov-31.851576_pt1 | contig 20968 bp, 20 predicted proteins | sample MGYA00242351_ERZ723898 | MGnify/ENA metagenome assembly ERZ723898 | reverse complement strand
CCGTAAGGAAGATGACTAAAGGGGGCTGACCGCATGGCGAAGAAGAAAGCGCCCCAGCGGCTGGCCGGTGCAGAGGAAAGCTGTATCAGCCCGGAGCAGGAAGCGATCATCCAGTGGTTCCGGACGGTGAAATTCCGCAAGAACCTGCTGGGCGGCGTGGACGAAGCGGCAATGTGGAAGAAGCTGGAAGAGCTTTACGCCCTGTACGAAGCCGCCATCCGCGCCGAGCGCACCCGCTATAACGTGCTCCTGGAGCAACAGACCGGCAGCCTGCCCTTGGATACCACCAAAGTTGACAGCTCTGACCCCCAAAAGGAGGCGCATTCCGATGCACCCGCTGGACAATGAAGCCCTGAAGCAGGGGGCACGGGCGGTGCGCCGCCGCAGGCTGGACGCTGAGAACCGGCAGGATTTTATCAGCCTGCTGGGCCGCGTTGTGGTGATCCTGCTGTGCGCGTGGGTGCTGTTCACGCAGGTGTTCCTGCTCACACAGGCCAAGGGCAGCAGCATGTTCCCCGCGGTAAAGGATGGCGACCTGCTCATCTGCTACCGCCTGCAAAAAACCTACGCAAAAAACGATGTTGTGGTCTACACCCAGGGCGGCAAGCTCCGGGTGGGCCGCATCCTTGGGCGCGAGGGCGACCTTGTGGCTCTGGACGACAGCGGCACTCTTGTGGTGAACGGCGCGGTGCAGAGCGGCGAGATCCTCTACCCCACCTACGCAAAAGACGCGCTGGAGTACCCCTACACGGTGCCGGAAGGCTGCTTTTTTGTGCTGGGCGATTACCGCACACAATCCGAGGACAGCCGGGACTTTGGCCCGGTTCCGCTGGAGGATGTGCAAGCAAAAGTAATTACACTACTGCGGCGACGCAGTTTGTAATACCACGGAGGCCGGAAGAAGCTGCCGGTATCCTGCCTGTGAACCGCGGAGTTTGGGCCGCGGCACAGGAGTACGAACTATTTCGTACTAGGGAGGAATAACAATGAAACTGAAGAAATTCTTCGCGGGCGTTCTGGCTGCCGCCATGATGCTCACCGTCGGCGCAACCGCAGCGTTTGCGACGGAGCCGAGTAATAAGACCATCAGTGTTAAAGATAATGATGGTAATGCAAAAATGTTCCAGACGGGTGATGTAACCCTTACGCTGACCAAGAGCCTGGAAGTTAAGAACGGTACTGCTCCTAACGAGATGGAATTTACTTTTAGTGTTGCCGATTCTAGCAATACTGCTGTTGCTGGTGCAACAACTGCTGCTAAATTTGAAGCAGGACAGGATAAGGAAATTAAAGCATTTGTTGCGGGTAAGACCTATACTGCGAATTTTACTGTTGACATTGAAAAACTTCTGGGTGATACCAAGAAGAATACGGTTGGTGAGTATACCTATACTCTGAGTGAAGATACTGTCAAGTATCCTGGTGTCTCTGCAAATGATAGTGCCCTGACCATGAAAATCACAGTTGTAAATCAGCTGAATGACCAGAAGCAGCTCATTGCCAATAGCTATGGCTACTACGTTGCACTGTATCGTGGTGATAATAAGATTGAGGCAAAGGATGCTTTCAAGAATAGCTATGATTCTAAGAGCCTGATCCTGAGCAAGACTGTTCATGGCTCTCTGGGCAGTTTGGCAGAGGATTTTAGCTTTATCATTAAGTTCCTGCCCGAGACTGATGCTGTTGCCGGTATGTACAAGGGACCTCAGGTTGGTACTGTGGGCACTGATGTGAGCATTGATGGCAAGGATACCGGCGATTATCTTGACCTGAATACTGAGTATACTGTGACCCTGAAGCATGGCAAGAGCCTGAACTTCTCTAACCTGCCTGCTGGTATTAAGTACGAAGTGTATGAGAAAGGTTCTGTATTTAATGCTGAGAAGAATGCAGTTACCAAGGACGAGTATACTGTTGTTGTTCGTGAGAGCACGGATGCTAACTCTACCGCAATCGGTTTCGATACAACTGATAAGAATACGGTAAAGGGCAGTGTGGGTACTGCAAATGTGACCACCGCATTCCACAATACTCACGAGGGTCAGCCCGACATGGGCGTTGTGCTGGACAATGCACCTTACATTGCAATGCTGGCCATCGTTGCCATTGGTGGTGTGGCCCTGATGCTGAACAAGCGCCGCCGCGACGAGGAGTAATTGCTCGCGTCCACGCCCTCTCCGTCAGTGCTCCGCACTGCCACCTCTCCCAAGGGGAGAGGCAAAAGTGGCTCGACCGATTGCAGCAGCTGACCGTGTAGATGCGTAGGCTCTCCCTTTGGGAGAGCTGGCGCGCAGCGCCTGAGAGGGCGTATCCATCCGAAAACCAATCAACCAATCAATTAGAATGCTTAACCGGAGGTGGGCTGTATCAACTGGCAGAGAAAAGCGTTGAGGGCAGCCGACTTTCTGGTGAGCGCGGTGGTCGTGCTGTTCCTGGTGGTCGCCGGGGCGTATTCAGCCTATGCCCTGTGGGACAACTCGCAGGTGTACGCCGCCGCAGACAATGTTCAGGCAGAGCTTTTGCAGTTCAAGCCCAAGGCGGGCGCGGATAACGGCGCAAGCTTTGAGGAGCTGCTGGGCATCAACCCGGATGTCTGCGCGTGGGTCACACTGGACAACACCGCCATTGACTACCCTGTGGTACAGGGCGAGGACAACTTTACCTATGTGAACACCGATGTCTACGGTGATTTTTCGCTGGCAGGCAGCATCTTTCTGGATGTGAACTGCGACAAGAACTTCACCGACCCCTACTCTCTGCTGTATGGTCACCACATGGAAGAGAGCAAGATGTTCGGTGATCTGGATCTCTACAAGGACGCAGAGTTCTTTGCAGAGAACACCACCGGTGAGCTGATCCTGCCCGACCGCACCTATGATCTTAAAACCTTTGCATGTCTGCTGGTCCCTTCGTCTGAGAGCGCGATCTTCCAGCCCCAGCGCTGGGACAGCGACCTGCAGGGGTTGTACACCTTTGCGCAGGAGAACGCCCTGAACCTGAACACCGAAACGCTGGCCGCCATGAAAGCGGCGGGCGATGATGCTCAGGTGCTGGCGCTGTCCACTTGTTCAACGGAGTTTACCGATGCACGCACCATTCTTCTGGCGTGGATGATCCCGTCCGCGTCGGATTCATAAAGGAGAGGATGAAATGAGGTTCCGTAAAATCGCGGCAGCACTCCTGACGCTTGCGTTGGGGTTCTGCCTGTGTCAGCCGGCGGCATTTGCGGCCACCGCGGCTGACCAGCATACACAGCTGCAGGAGCTTCCGGTTTCCATTCAGTCCACGGGGGAAACACCTCTCCCAAAGGAAACACTGACTGTGGAACTTGAGGCTGTGGACAATGCGCCCCTGCCCGAGGTGACCACTCTGGAGATCACCGACGGCGAGACCGGCAGCTTTGGCCCCATCAACTACACCAAGCCCGGCTATTACGTTTACACCGTGCGCCAGCGCGCCGGTGTCAACACCCGCGGCACCTACGATGAAACCGTGTACTATCTGCGCGTTTCCGTGGTGTGGGACAACGACAAGCTGGTGGCCCGGATGGCCGTGCACACACAGGCCGACCTGATGGATGAAAAGGTGAGCAGCATCACCTTCAACAACAGCTACAAGGCCATCGAGACCCCGTACTACCCGGATCCGTATGACCCGGGTCCCATCACCCCGCCCACTCCGGCCACGCCGGAGAACCCGGCCCCGGCAGATGCCCGTCCGACCGTGACTGAAACCACCACCCCTAGTGCACCGGAGCCCACCGCCCCGGCCAGCGTGGTGGCGGATGCCCGCCCGGCCGAAGGCCCCAAACTGATCCAGACCGGTCAGCTGAACTGGCCCATACCTGTTCTGACGGCAAGCGGTCTGATGCTGGTGGCCGTGGGTGCCTATCTGATGGAGCGCAGCAAGAAACGTGAAAAGAATGCGTAAAGTATCCCCCGGGCTTGTCTGCATCGTGCTGGGTGTGGTGCTCCTGCTGGCGGCGGGCGGCCTGTACGCCTACAACCGCTACGAGGATGCCCACGCCGGTGCCGAGGCCCAGACCGTGGTGGCCGACCTTCAGCAGAAGGTGGAGACCCCGGAACCGGAGGCAGAGAGCGGCCCCTTGGACCCCGAACTCCCGGTGGTGGAGGTCGACGGCAACGAATATGTGGGTGAGATCTCCATCCCCGCCATCGGCATTGACCTGCCGGTGATGAGCGAGTGGAGCTACCCCCGCCTGAAGATCGCCCCCTGCCGCCAGTTCGGCTCTTCCCGCACCGATGATCTGGTCATTGCGGCGCACAACTACGAGAGCCATTTCGGCAAGCTGACCTCCCTCACAGCGGGGGACAGCGTTACCTTCACCGATATGGACGGCATCGTGAATGAGTACGTCGTGAACAAGGTCGAAGTGCTTGACCCCCACAGTGTGGAGGAAGTGGAACACAGCGGCTACGCCCTGGTGCTGTACACCTGCACCTACGGCGGCAAGACCCGTGTCACCGTCTTCTGTGATCGTGCATCGTAAAAATCAAGGCTGAAAAACAAAAAGAAGCCCCGACATTCGTCGGGGCTTCTTTTTTACTATGTGGGAACTCCCTCCGTCATTGCTGACGCAATGCCACCTCCCTCTCAGAGAGAGGCTTTTCGCTGCCGTAAGGCTCCCTCCTAGAGGGAGCTGTCGCCGGAGGCGACTGAGGGAGTTACTGTTTTTTCCACCGCCGCATCACGCCCATACCCAGCGCATAGGGGCCGGTGTGCACGGCAATGGTGCAGCCGATCTGCAGCAGGACCACATTGCACTCGCAGGTGGGGTACTTGGCGCGCAGGGCGGCGCGGGTCTGCATCCAGAGCCGCTTGCCCTCGTCGGCATCGTAGCCGTAGCCCACCGTGATGCAGTAGTCATCGGGTGTGCCGTTGTGTTCGGCCAGATAGGTCATCAGCAGGTCGAGGGCCTTCTCAAAGCTCTTCTGGCGGCCGCGGGCCACGCCGGCGGAGAAAATCTCGCCCTCCTTGAACAGGATCATGGGCTTGATGCCCAGAATGTTGGCGGCACGGCCTGTGACTTTGCCGATGCGCCCGCCCTTGATGAGATAGTCCAGATTACCCACCGTGAAGAAGATCTGGTTGGTGATCTTTTCCGCTTCCAGCCAGGTCACGGCTTCGTCCAGCGTACAGCCTGCATCCCGCATGGCCACCGCGTTTTCCACCACGATGGATTCGGTCACGGTGGCGGCGGTGCTGTCAATGACCTCGATCTTTGCGTCGGGGAAATCCTCCAGCACCAGCTCCCGGGCGTTGCGGGCACTGCCTACGCAGCCGCTCATCTTGCTGGTGAAGCAGATACAGAGCACCGGGCGGCCCGCCTCGGCATGGGCCCGGAAGGCGGTCTCAAAATCCTCCAGCGAAGGCAGGCTGGTCTTGGGGTAGGCCGCGGGGTTATCTACCATGAACTGGTAGAAATCGCGCACGGCGATCTCCTTGCCTTCCTTGCGGTAGTGCTCACCGTCCAGCGAGACATAGAAGGGGATGATCTCAATATTCAGCGTTGCGGCCGTCTCAGGGGTCAGATCGCAGGCGCTGTCCGTGATGATATCAAACATAGTCACGTTTCCTTTTCAATGCGGCGGGTTCTGTGGCGCGGATCAGACGTTGTGGTGGATGTAGGCCTCACGCTCGGCACCCACGGAGATGTAGGTGATCTTGCAGCCAATAGCCTTTTCCAGATACTCAACGTAATCGCGGGCTTCCTGGGGCAGATCCTCCCACTTGCGGGCGGCAGTGATATCGCAGTGCCAGCCGGGCAGATACTCCACCACGGGCTGTGCGGTGTCCAGAGCCTCGCCCATGGGGAAGCGCTTGGTGATGGTGCCGTCGGTCAGCTTGTAGCCGGTGACCATGGGGATCTTCTCCATGTAGTCCAGCACGTCCAGCAGGGTCAGAGCAACCTCATCGCAGCCCTGGCAGAACACGCCGTAGTGGCTTGCCACCAGGTCGATGGGGCCAACGCGGCGGGGACGGCCGGTGGCTGCACCGTACTCGTGGCCAGCCTCACGCAGGGCGTGCTTCTCTTCCTCGGTCATGGCCAGCTCAGTGACAAAGGGGCCGTCGCCCACGCAGGAGGAGTAAGCCTTCATCACGCCGATGCTGTTGGTCAGCTTATGGCCCGGGATGCCTGCGCCGATGGGGGCGTAAGCGCCGATGACGTTGGAGGAGGTGGTGTAGGGGTAGATGCCGAAGTCGATGTCGCGCAGAGCGCCCAGCTGGGCCTCGAACAGCACCTTCTTGCCGGCGGCATCTGCGTCAGCCAGATACTGGCCCACGTCGCAGATGTAATCCTTGAAGATGGCGGCATACTTCTCCAGCCATGCCCACATCTCGTCCACGCTGATGGGGGCGGAGTGGTAGCTGCCCTCCATCACCAAGTTCTTGGAATCCACCATGGTCACCAGGCGCTTCTTCACGCTGTCGTCCAGGTGGAGCAGGTCGCCCATGCGCAGGGTCTTCTTCATGTACTTGTCACCGTAAGTGTAGGCGATGCCGCGCTTGGTGGAGCCGAACTGTGCGCCGGTCTTGGCCAGGCGGGCCTCTTCCAGGCCGTCCTGATCGACATGGTAGGGCATGGTGATGGTGGCCCGGTCGGAGATCTTCAGGTTATCGGGGGTGATGGAAATGCCCTGCTCCCGCAGCTTGTTGATCTCGCCGTCCAGATGATGCGGGTCGATGACCATACCGTTGCCCATCACGCAGACAACGTTGGGGCGCAGGATGCCGGAGGGCAGCAGGTTCAGCACGAACTTGCCGCGCTCGTTCTTGACCGTATGGCCAGCGTTGTTGCCGCCCTGATAACGTGCAACGATGTCATACTCCTGGCTGATCAGGTCGACCATGCGGCCCTTGCCCTCATCGCCCCAGTTGATACCCGTAATTGCAGTAAGCATAATAAATGACCTCTTTATCCTTTTTTCAAAAGACAGCCTTTTCCGTGCACCTTGCCCGGGATACGCCACCTTGGGAATCTGTACCGCCCGCGGAAATGTCCGCAACAATACAATTATAGTATAGCACGAAACGCGGAACAAAAAAAGAGGGAAGAAATACTTTTCTCCCAATTATCCACAGGGCGCTCCTCTTCGTGATGCTGCTTTAGTTCTTCTTCCCCAGCTTGTGCACAGTGCCATCCGGCTCTTTGATCGAGGTGTTGTTCAGCTGGGCGCGCAGGCTGGCCTTTACGTCCGCAACATACTCCTGCCGCAGGGCCTGCTGCTCTGCCTTTTCGGCATCGGTCAGGCCGGTGGTTTTGCTCTTTTTTGCCAGCTCGTTGATACGGGCGATCTTCTCGTTTGTCATCGCAGTTCTCCTATTAGATAAAATGTGATATAATATGACCGGGATGCCCCTTCCGGCAGCTGCGGCTCTTTTGGCGAGGCAGCAGGAGGGAGCTATTTGAATCAAAGCAAGTATAACAAAGGATGAAACCGATGTCAAAACAGTTGAATTTTGCACAGCAGATGGACGAAGTGTTGAAAACGCTGGGGCCGCAGCGGCCAAAGCTGCTGCTCCACGCCTGCTGCGGGCCCTGTTCCAGCGCCGTGCTGGAAAAGCTGTGCCGGTATTTTGAGATCACGGTGCTTTACTATAACCCCAACACCTGGCCTGCCGAAGAATACTACCGCCGGGGCGAGGAGCTGAAAAAGTTTGTGGCGCAGGCGCACCCGCTGGGGGTCACGGTCATCGAGGACCACTACGACCCGCAGGAGTTCTACACGGCTGTGCAGGGGCTGGAAAACGAGCCGGAGCGGGGCGGGCGGTGCACCGTCTGCTACCGTTTGCGGATGCGCCGGGCGGCACAGTACGCAAAGGAGCACGGCTTTGATTGGTTCACCACCACGCTCTCCATCAGCCCCCACAAGGATGCTGCCCGCATCAATCAAATCGGGCAGGAGCTTGAAGCCGAATTCGGCATCAGGCACCTGCCCTCGGATTTCAAAAAGCAGAACGGCTACCTGCGCTCTCTCCAGCTCTCGGAGGAGTACGGGCTTTACCGTCAGGATTACTGTGGGTGTGAGTTCAGCGCAAAGGCGAGGGGATGAACCGCTCAGTCGCCTGCTGCTTGCCTCTCCTGCCAGGAGAGGTTTACTCCTCCCGCATTCTGGACACCAGAATTGCAAAGACGATCAGCCCCACACAGGGCACGATGTTGGTTGCCATACCAACAGCAAGACCGGCGCTTTCAGCTACCTTGCCGATGACCCAGGGCATCAGGATCGCGCCGCTGGATGCCACCGGCAGCATGATGCCCATGCTGGTCACGGTGGTCATTTTACCGGCGCTGGCCACGGCGGTGGGGTTCATACCGGCCATGGAGAAGGCAAAGGCAAACAGCAGCAGGATGGCAGGCAGCTGGCTGTGGGTCTGCATCATGGCAAAGTAGAAGGCTGTGCAGAAAACCGCCATAAACACCATGGCCTTGCGGGGCTGCCGGAGCGGGAACACAAAGGCGATGAGCAGGCGGCCGATCAGGGTGGCACCCCACATCACGGTGACGGTATAGGCCGCCAGCGTGCCTGCAATGATGCCGCTGTCCTTGAAGTAGGTGACCATCCAGCCCACAACGCTCTGCTCGGCGGCGTTCTGGCAGAACAGCAGGCCGGTGAGCAGCCAGAAGCGGGAGGAGCGCAAAAAGCTCCAATCGGTGACAGCTTCTTTGGCCTTGGCGCGGCCTGCCATGGGGGTGAACAGGTATACCAGCCAGAGCACCAGACCCAGCGCCGCCAGTGCCAGCACGGCCAGCGTGGTGCTGACCCTGGCAGCGGCAGAGATCAGAAAGGGGCAGAGCAGGGCACCGCAGGCGTAGCAGGCGTGCATGGTGTTCATGCCCCGGGTGCGGTCTGCAGAGTTGCCGCTGACAAGGATGGTGCAGGTGTTCAGGACACTGCCCTTGGCAATGCCCACAATGAAGAAGGCCAGCGCCAGCAGAATGGGCAGGCCGGTCAGGCCCATCAGGCCGTAGCCCACCGCATAGCCGATGGTCAGCAGCAGGACGCTTGGCTTCATGCCCATTTTTCCCACCAGCGCACCGGCCAGCAGGCCCGCCAGCAGGTTGCCGATGCTCAGCAGGCTGAGCAGGGTGCCGGTCATGCCGTAGGCAAAGCCGTATTCTTCCTGCAGCAGGCTGACCACCACACCGCTGGAAATGGTGCAGATGCCGCTGAAAAAGAAGGTGACGAAGCCCGCGTTCCGCAGGCGGGTGTTCCGTTGTTCCATAGGATTCTCCTTGCAGTATTCGGGGGCACAGTGCCCGTAGTTGCTTTTATTAAAGCATATTCTGGTCAGAAAGCAAGGGCTGTTGCGCCAGCAGAAGCAAAATCAGCGCCCAGTGGAAGCGCCCCGCCGTTCGGTGGGGCGCTTCTGGATTTTATTTTGCGTCTCCTATTGACAATGATCGAATCGTGCGTTATGATATTGTACGGCATCAAACAGTTATAAAGGAAACAATCCTGTCACAAACAATTCAAAAGGGAAACCATTATGCACGATGAAAGCAACAAACAGCCCTGCTGCAATCCTCCATGGGAGCCGCCGCAGGTCATCCCGGCACAGGTGCGCCGGGTGAACAACCTGATCTTCCGCAAGATCAACCAGTTCCATCGGGAGAACAACGTGGACAACGTGACCCCCATGCACGACTGGATCATGAGCTACCTCTACTGGCACAAGAACGACCCCGTGTACCAGCGCGATATCGAACGGGAGTTTTCCATCACACGCTCGACCGTGACGAACATCCTGCAGCTGATGGAGCGCAAGGGCTACATCGAGCGCCAGAGCGTGCCGCAGGATGCCCGACTCAAGCGGCTGATCCTGACGGAAGAGGGAGGCCGCGTCCACGAAAAGACGATGCTCTCCCTGCACCAGACCGATGAGTTTGTGGCCGGATTGCTGACGGAAGAGGAAAACGCAGAGCTTCTGCGGTTATTGAACAAGCTGCGCAAGGGGCTGGAATGACCCCTGCAAATAAACTTCAGGAGGATTACAACAGATGATCAAAAAACTTGTGTCACATCTGGGCGAGTACAAGCGCGCCGCGATCCTGACACCGATCTTCTCTGCTCTGGAAGCCATCATGGATGTGCTGCTGCCCACCATCATGGCCTTTATCATTGACCAGGGCATTGAAAAGGGCGATATGAACGCCGTTGTCAAGTACGGCCTGCTCACCTTCCTGGTGGCGGCCATTGCCCTGCTGCTGGGCTTGCTGGCCGGCAGATTTGCTGCCACGGCATCCACCGGCTTTGCAGGCAACCTGCGCGATGCGATGTATGAGAACATCCAGCATTTCTCGTTCTCCAACATCGACAAGTACTCCACGGCCGGTCTGGTCACCCGTATGACCACCGACGTGACCAACCTGCAGAACGCGTTCCAGATGATTGAGCGCATGTGTGTGCGTGCCCCCGTCCATCTGGTTTTCGCGCTGATCATGGCCTCCATGATCAGCCGCTCGCTGACCATGGTGTTCCTGGTGGCAATCGTGTTCCTGGTGGTAGTGCTGGCAGGCATTATGGTCCCCACCTTCGGCATCTTTGATAAGGTGTTCAAGAACTACGATAACCTGAACGCCTCCGTGCAGGAGAATGTCTCGGCCATCCGCGTGGTCAAGAGCTTTGTCCGGGAGCACTTTGAGAACGAGAAGTACACCAAGGCCTGCGAGAGCCTGTACAAGCAGTTCGTCCACGCCGAGAGCCGCCTGAGCTTCAACAATCCCGCCATGCTGGTCTCTGTGTACGGCTGCAACATCGCCCTGAGCTGGTTCGGCGCACATTACGTCCTGAACGGTGCGATCACCACCGGCCAGCTGAACGCCCTGTTCGGTTACATTATGAACATCCTGATGGCCCTGATGATGCTGAGCATGGCCTTTGTGATGATCGCCATGTCCGCCGCTTCTGCCCGCCGTATCGTGGAAGTGCTGGACGAGACCACCGACCTGCCCGCCCCCAAGGCACCGGTGCAGCAGGTCAGGGATGGCGGCATCGAGTTCGAGCATGTTACCTTTAAGTATCAGCACGGCTCCGGCCAGCCTGTCCTGAACGATGTTACCTTCAGCATCCGGCCGGGCGAGACGCTGGGCATCATCGGCGGCACCGGCAGTGCAAAATCCAGCCTGGTGCAGCTGATTCCCCGCCTGTATGATGCCGAGACCGGCTCTGTCAAGGTGGGCGGCGTGGACGTTAAGGATTACAGCCTGGATGTCCTCCGCCGGGAGGTCTCCATGGTGCTGCAGAAGAACGTTCTGTTCAGCGGCACCATCCTCGACAACCTGCGCTGGGGCGATGAGAACGCCAGCGAGGAAGAGTGCATCCGGGTGGCCAAGCTGGCCTGCGCCGATGAGTTCATCGAGCGCTTCCCCGACAAGTACAATACCTGGATCGAGCAGGGCGGCTCCAACGTGTCCGGCGGCCAGAAGCAGCGCCTGACCATCGCCCGCGCCCTGCTGCGCAAGCCCAAGGTGCTGATCCTGGACGACTCCACCAGTGCCGTGGATACCGCCACCGATGCAAAGATCCGCAAGGCCTTCCGGGAGGAGATCCCCGGCACCACCAAGATCATCATTGCACAGCGCATTTCCTCCGTGCAGGATGCGGACCGCATCCTGGTGCTGGACAACGGCCAGATCAACGGCCTGGGCACCCACGAGGAGCTGCTCAAGACAAACAAGATCTATCAGGAAGTTTACAACAGCCAGACCCAGGGCGGCGGCGATTTTGACAAGCAGGGAGGTGAGCAGTAATGGCACAGGTGAAAGAAGTAAAGGGCCCCGGCCCCCGTGGGATGGGCGGCCCCAAGCCGAAGGTCGAGAACCCGGGCAAGCTGCTCAAGCGGATCATGGATGAGGTGTTCAAGCACTATCTGCCCCACTGCATCCTTGTGCTGATCTGCATCATCGTCAGCGCGCTGGCAAATGTGCAGGCAAGCCTTTTCCTCAAGACCCTGATCGATGATTACATCGTCCCCATGACCAAGCAGGCCACGCCGGACTTCGGCCCGCTGGCAGGCGCACTGGTGCGCATCGGCTGCATCTACGCCATCGGCGTGCTGGCCGCATGGCTCAACGCCCGTATCATGGTCAACGTGACCCAGGGTACCCTGCGCAACCTGCGCGTCCAGCTTTTCACCCACATGGAAAGCCTGCCCATCCGGTATTTTGACTCCCACCCCCACGGCGACATCATGTCGGTGTACACCAACGATGTGGACACCCTGCGCCAGATGATCAGCCAGAGCATCCCCCAGCTGGTGTCCAGCGCTATCACCATCGTGTCCGTGTTCACCAGCATGTGCCTGATGAGCTGGCAGCTCACCGTTGTCACCATGCTGATGGTGGCCCTGATGCTGTTCTGCTCCAAGAAGATCACTTCCATGAGCGGCAAGTACTTTGTGGCCCAGCAGAAGGATCTGGGCAAGGTGAACGGCTACATCGAAGAGATGATGGAGGGCCAGAAGGTCGTCAAGGTGTTCACCCACGAGCAGAAGGCTCTGGATGGCTTCCGGCAGCTGAACGATAAACTGAAGGAAAGCGCCGAGCAGGCCAACAGCTACGCCAACATCATCATGCCCGTTACCGCACAGCTGGGCAATATCAGCTATGCAGTCTGTGCTCTGGCAGGCGCGGCCATGGCCGTTGGCAATGTCGGCGGCATGACCCTGGGCACCGTGATGGCCTTCCTGAGCCTGAATAAGGGCTTCAATATGCCCATCAGCCAGGTGTCCATGCAGGCCAACAGCGTGATCATGGCACTGGCCGGTGCGGAGCGTATCTTCAAGATGATGGACGAGACCAGCGAGGCCGACGAGGGCTATGTCACCCTGGTCAACGTCAAGTATGGCAAGGATGACGAGCTGGTGGAGACCACCGAGCGCACCGGCATCTGGGCCTGGAAGCATCCCCACCACGACGGCACCACCACCTACCACAAGCTGGCGGGCGACATCACCTTTACCGATGTCGATTTTGGCTATGTGCCGGAAAAGACCGTTCTGCACGGGATCAACCTCTATGGCCGCCCGGGCCAGAAGATCGCCTTTGTCGGCTCCACCGGTGCCGGCAAAACGACCATCACCAACCTGATCAACCGCTTCTACGATATCGCAGACGGCAAGATCCGGTATGATGGCATCAATATCCGCAAGATCAAAAAGGACGATCTGCGCCGCTCTCTGGGCATCGTTCTGCAGGATACCCACCTGTTCACCGGCACGGTCATGGAGAACATCCGCTATGGCCGCCTGGATGCCACCGATGAGGAGTGCATTGCCGCCGCAAAGCTGGCCAATGCCGATGGCTTTGTCAAGCGTCTGCCCGATGGCTACAACACCATGCTGACCAACGACGGCGCAAACCTGTCGCAGGGGCAGCGCCAGCTGCTGGCCATTGCCCGCGCCGCGGTTGCCGATCCCCCGGTGCTGATCCTGGACGAGGCGACCTCCTCCATTGATACCCGCACTGAGGCGCTGGTCCAGCGGGGCATGGACGGCCTGATGTATGGCCGCACCAGCTTTGTCATTGCCCACCGTCTGTCTACTGTCCGCAATGCAGACTGCATCGTGGTTCTGGAGCAGGGCCGCATCATCGAGCGCGGCAGCCACGACGAGCTGATCGCCAAGAAGGGCAAGTATTACCAGCTCTACACCGGTAATCTGGCTGAAAATTAAAGAAAAATCGTAAAAAACGGAGCCGCTGTACAAAATGATGTGCAGCGGCTCCGTTTATTTTCAATTTGTTCAAATTCCTCACAAAGAAACTCCATTTTTATCCTGTACAATAAGGGTGCAGTCAGGGAGGAACAGAAACCTCCCAAGATGCCATGCAGGCAATGAAAACCGCGCATCTCCGGCAGAAACCGGGCGGCGCGGCCCCTTTAAAAAACACTGTCCCCTGCTGATGCGAGGCAATAGCCAAGGCAGCGGACAGACTACCAACCATCTCCTGACAGCCGCAAATGTTTGGGAGTTCTCATACACAGCCAGCGCCGCTTTCTCCTCCTTTCCACGGCGCTGGCTGTTTTTGTTTGTCTACGGATTAAACCTCTCAGTCTCGCTTCGCTCGCCAGCTCCCCTAGTAGGGGAGCCCTTGGCATTCCGTTGTGTTTGCATCGTTACTCAGTAACTGTCCTAGTACATGCTCCCTTAACCGTGGCAAATCGATTACATGAATCCCCATCTTTTCCATCCGATACAAGACCAGAGCGGGGCTCTGGTCTTTTTTTGCGGCAGAAGCCATAACACTGCGTGTAAAGGCGAGAATCCTGTCCTTTTTGTAGAAAAAGATCAGCTGCACATGGCCGGTGAACAGAGCAAACAGGGCTGTGCGCAGCTCCCGGGAGCCGAAGAGGAGGAGCAGGTCGCTCTCCTCTAAAAAGAGAACGTCTGCCCGGTCAAGAAACTGCAGGGCGGTCTGGCACAGGGCCTCCCGCTGCGGCCAGTAGGGCGCGGCCTGCGCCAGCCGGGGAAGATAGCAGCAGAGTGCCCCGGCATCCCGGGCGGCGGCAAGGGCCTCGAGGTGGGCCAGCCGCAGGGGGCTGTCCACCAGCCCGGCGGAGGAAAAGCAGAAGGCAGAGGCTCCCCGGAACGGGGCGGCCTCCAGCTGTTCCGGCCCAAGGGCCAGCCCGGCGGTGTGGGCACGGTAGGGCAGAGCGGTGTCCGCTCCGGTGAACACCACCGGCGTGGGGAAGGCATCCGTGAAGCAGAGCAGGGAGCAATCCACACCATCCCGGGCAAGCCGGGCCGCCAGCTTGCGGCCAAAGGGGTCGGCTCCCAGCTGGGCCAGCAGAGCCGCCTGCCCGCCCAATGCGGCGTACTGGCGGCAGAAGCCTGCGCCCCAGCCGCCGGTCTGTGCCCGGAATGTCTCCGTCAGCTCCGGAGCAGCGGCGGTGTTCAGCTCCAGCCAGACTTCGCCCAGACACAAAACGGACATGTGCACCCCTCCCTCCGCAAATAAAAATCGGGTTACAGTATACACGATTTGCCCACCGGATGCAACCAATCCGGGGCGAATCCTGACGGAATAAAAGTGCCCTCGGACAGGAAAGGCTCGATTTTACAAAGACCACCTGTTTTTTACCAATGCCTGTTTTTCATTGCCCAAGGTTTACCTAAGATTTGCCTTACCATGGTTTCCCCTCTTTCTCCGAATGGGTACAATAGAACCGTTCCCAAGATACATTGCAACAGGGCCCGGGAGGGCTCAGGATAAGAGAGGAATTATCGTATGAAAGAACATAAAATGTCCCGCCGCAACTTCCTGAAAGTGGGTGCTGTGGCATCTGCCGCCGGTCTGATGACTGCTGCCCCTGTGGCTGCAAACGCTGCCGCTCCGGCTGCTTCCACCGCAGCTGACGAGGAGAACTGCTTTGGCCTGTTCCAGAAGAAGCCCAAATACATCTTCCTGTTCATCGGCGATGGCATGGGCACTGCCCAGATCCAGTCTGCCCGGTTCTATCAGGGCACTGTCACCAACAACGGTGCCATCACCGAGGCGGAGCTGAGCTTTACCCAGTTCCCGGAGGTGGGCAGCGTGACCACCTACGACAGCACCTCCTTCTGCCCGGACTCCGCTTCCACCGCCACCTCCATCGCCACCGGCCACAAGACCGAGAGCGGTGTCATCAATATGTGCCCGTGGACCCGCGATGTGCCCTACGAGACCATCGCCGAAAAGCTGCACGCCCAGAAGGGCTATAAGGTGGGCGTCATCTCCACCGTGAACATCGACCACGCCACCCCCGCTGCCTTCTATGCCCACCAGAAAACCCGCAAGAACTACTACGAGATCGGCGTGGAGCTGGCAAATTCCGGCTTTGAGTACTTTGCCGGCGGCGAGTTCCAGAAGGTGAACGGCGACGGCACCGGCCCCAACAACCACGAGGTGGCTGCTCAGGCCGGATACAATGTGGTCACCACGCAGGCGGGTGCTGCTGCACTGACCGCAGGCGCAGGCAAGACCCTGATCATTGCCGAAAATCTGGCCGACGGCAAGGCCATGAACTACGCCATGGATGCCGCCGCAGGCGAGTGGCAGCTGACCGATTACGTGAAGAAGGGCATCGAGCTGCTGGACAACGACAAGGGCTTCTTCCTGATGACTGAGAGCGGCAAGATCGACTGGGCCTGCCACGCCAACGATGCCGCTGCTTCCATCCACGATGTGCTGGAGATGAGCAACGCCGTGCAGGCCGCCGTTGACTTCCAGAACAAGCACCCCAACGAGACCCTGATCCTCGTCACCGCCGACCACGAGACCGGCGGCATGGCCATCGGCTACAAGACCACCAACTACGACACCTTCCTGACCAACCTGGCCCACCAGAAGATGTCCTACGCAAAGTTCGATTCTACCTATGTGAACAACTACGTGAGGGATCAGACTCCTTTCGAGACTGCCATGCAGGATGTGAAGGCAAACTTCGGCCTGACCCTGCCCACCGACCCCGATGCCGCCAACGCAGGCAAGCTGCTGCTGACCGACTACGAGGTGGAGAACCTGCGCACCGCTTACGAGCGCACCCTCAAGGTCGGCTCTTCCAGCCAGAGCAAGATGAGCCAGCAGGATTATGAGCTGTACGGCACCTACATCCCCTTCAGCATGGCCATCTGCCACACCATCAACCACAAGTCCGGTGTGGATCATACCACCTACGCCCACACCGGTGCCATGGTGAACCTCTACGCCCGTGGTCAGGGTGCAGACAAGTTCCGCGGCGTGTATGACAACACCGAGATCTTCCACAAGCTGGCTGAGCTGACCGATGTGCAGTAATTGACCAGAACTTTTGTACCCCAAAGCCCTCCGGGACGAGACGCACCGGAGGGCTTTTTGCGTAGGCCGGAATTGTGCACCCCGCCAAAAATCTGCCCCGCGAATTGGGAAAGATGATGGGAGTTGTGGTTGCAATGGGCCGGAAAAAGGCATATAATAAGACCATCAACAGAGTAAGGCCATGCGCGTTAAGTGCCGCATCAACGGGGAGTTGTGCTGCGGACGAAGGTAAGACCCGCGGTGCATGGCCTGCATCCCGCTGCTGCATGGACTTGGGTGCAGACGGGGCCGTCTGCGGCCCCGTCTGGATGTGAACCGTTGAATCACGCCCTCCTTTGTGCGGTTTGTCACAGGGGAGGGCGTTTTGCATTGCCCGCCCCGCGGTTCCCGAAACAGGGGAGGACAATTGATATGAACCATTCCAGAAATTCCGTCCGCAAGCTCACCATGCTGGCCCTGCTCACTGCCATGAGCATCGTGTTTGCCCGGGTGCTGAGCATTTCCACCGGCTTTGTCCGGTTCAACCTGGGCAGCCTGCCCACCCTGCTGGCCGGTGTGCTGTTCGGGCCGGTGGAGGGCTTTGCCGTAGGTGCAGTGGCCGATATGATCGGCGGCACCCTTTCCGGCTACGCCATCAACCCGCTGATCACGCTGGGGGCTGGCTCCATCGGCCTGACTGCGGGCCTTCTCTGGCGCGCCCTGCCCAACCTGCGGCTGGGCCTGCGCACCCAGATCAGCGTGTTTGCCGGCCATGCGGTGGGCTCCATTGTCATCAACTCGCTGGCACTCCACCTCTTCTATGACTATCCGTGGAGCGTGCTGGTGACCCGCATTCCCAACGCGCTGGTCCTGGCGGCGGTGAACACCGTGCTGGTGCGCCTGCTGCTGGAAAACAAAACGATCCGAGGCATTGCACAATGAACTATGAAGAAGCGCTGAACTATATCCACGCCGTCCAGTGGGCAGGGCACAAGCCGGGCCTGACCCGCACCCGGACCCTGCTGTCCGCACTGGGAGATCCGCACAAGCAGCTGAAATTCATCCATGTGGCGGGCACCAACGGCAAGGGCAGCACGGCGGCCATGCTGGCCTCCTGCCTGCAGGCGGCGGGTTACCGGGTGGGCCTGTATACTTCGCCCTTTATCAACCGGTTCAACGAGCGCATTCAGGTAAACGGCCAACAGATCCCGGACGAGGCGCTGGTGCGGCTGGTGGAGCGTGTGAAGCCCGCTGCCGATGCCATGACCGATATCCCCACCGAATTCGAGATCATCACGGCGTTGGGGATGCTCTGGTTCGCTGAGACGAAATGTGACATCGTGGTGCTGGAGGTGGGCCTGGGCGGCACGCTGGATTCCACCAACGTCATCGACCCGCCGGAGTGCGCGGTCATCACGGCGCTGGGCATGGATCATGTGAAGGAGCTGGGCCCCACCCTGGCCGATATCGCGTCGGCCAAGGCGGGCATCATCAAGCCGGGCAGTCCGGTGGTGAGCTATGGCGGTGTGCCTGAGGCCGATGCCGTCATCGCCCGTACGGCGGCAGAGCGGCACGCGCCGCTGACCGTGGTAGATTTCAGCAGGCTGACCATCGAGGACGGGGATCTGGATGCTGTCACTTTTGATTTTGACGGTCTGAACGGCATCCGCCTGCCCTTGATCGGCAGCTATCAGCCACGGAACGCTGCCACGGCCATTACGGCCCTGCGGGTGCTGCGCAGCCGGGGCTGGAACATCCCGGACAGTGCCATCCGTGCCGGTCTGGAACAGGTGCGCTGGCCGGGCCGGTTCGAGCTGCTGCGGCATTCGCCCGTCTTTTTGCTGGATGGCAGCCACAACGCCCACGGAATGCGGGCCACCGTGCAGAGCCTGCGGGACCGCTTTCCGGGGCAGAAGTTCGTGTTCCTGCTCAGCATCATGGCGGACAAGGATGTGGACGAGATGCTGGCACTGCTCCTGCCGCTGGCCGGGCAGTTTGTCACCGTAGCGGCCCATACCCCCCGCGCCATGCCCGCCGAGACGCTGGCCGAACAGATCCGCGCCCGGGGCGGCAGGGCCGAGCCCGCTTCCACCATTGAAGCCGGTGTGGCCCGGGCGGTCGCCCTTGGGGGCACCGGCCCTGTGTGCGCGCTGGGCACGCTCTACTTCTCCGGCGATGTGCGGGAAGCGTTTGCAAAATTGAACCAGTAAAGAAGAGGGGCTGCGGCACACGGGAAAAACCGGTGCAGCAGCCCCCTTTTTGCGGACTGGCTTACAAAAATGCCCCGCTGTTTTGTGATGCACAGAACAGCGGGGCAATATCATTTATGGGGCGGGAATGTGCTCAGGAAATGCGCTTCGGCTCAGACCTTGCCTGCGCAGCCGAACAGCTCGATCTTCTCCTTGCACTTGTCAACGATGGCCTGAGCGCCGGGAGCCAGCAGCTTGCGGGGGTCGAAGCCCTTGCCCTGCTGATCCTTGCCCTCTTCGATGTACTTGCGGGTGGCCTCAGCAAACACCAGCTGGCACTCGGTGTTGATGTTGATCTTGGAAACGCCCAGGCTGATGGCCTTTGCGATCATCTCGTCGGGGATGCCGGTGCCGCCGTGCAGGACCAGAGGAATGTTGTTGGTAGCCTTGTGGATGCGGTCCAGAGCCTCAAAGTCCAGGCCCTTCCAGTTGGCGGGGTAAACGCCGTGGATGTTGCCGATGCCGGCAGCCAGGAAGTCGATGCCCAGATCGGTGATCTTTGCGCACTCAGCGGGGTCTGCGATCTCGCCAGCGCCCACAACGCCGTCCTCAACGCCGCCGATGGAGCCGACCTCGGCCTCGATGCTCAGGCCCTTGGAGTGTGCCAGAGCGACCAGCTCCTTGGTCTTTTCCACATTCTCCTCGATGGAGTAGTGGCTGCCGTCGAACATGATGGAGGAGAAGCCGGCCTCAACGCAGGCCTTGCAGCCCTCGTAGGTGCCGTGGTCCAGGTGCAGGGCAACGGGAACGGTGATGCCCATGGTCTCCACCATGGAGCTGACCATGGCGGCAACGGTCTTGAAGCCGGTCATGTATTTGCCTGCGCCCTCAGAGACACCCAGGATAACGGGGCTCTTCATTTCCTCGCAGGCGGTCAGGACTGCCTTGGTCCACTCCAGATTGTTGATGTTGAACTGGGGCACACCGTAGTGGCCATCGCGTGCCTTGATCAGCATTTCGGTTGCATTTACCAACATTATTCATTACCTCCGCAAAATCATTTTGGGGTGAAAAAGCCGTTTTGGATACAAGATTGCGCATCCTTTAACGAACCTAAGGGTAGTATACCCCAATTACAGGATAAAATCAAGGCGGTTCCCGCGGCGTTTTCAACACAAATTCACATTGGGCATTTTGATGTTGGAGATTCTGGCAAAAACCACTGGATCTCCCTTCAAAAAATTGTCATAATTCCGACTTGAATTTTACAAAAAGTACGGCGGAAAGTTTGCGTGTCGAATCCGGGAGGTTGAAAACTCGGTGGAAACTGTGGAATTCCACCCGGAAAGTGGGCGTACAAACTTGATTTTTGAACATTTTCCACCGGGTTTTCAACATGTGGAAAAAATTGAGCCGAATTACCGATTGTATAGCCTGCTGAATGTGGAAAACTTTTGCCTTCGGCAAACATTGCGAAGAATGCCGGGGTATGCTATACTTTAAAATGTATCAGTGTCAAAATATAGTAAAACTGAAACAGAACGAAACCATGGCGCGGCTCAAACGGCCCGCCTTGCCATAGAATGGAAGGAGAACACATCAATGGACGAACAGAAAATGCCGCGCCGCCCCCGCCGCAGCAGCACGGAGGAGCAGCCCAAGAACGAGAGCCTGGTCTACGGCAAAAACCCCGTGACCGAGCTGCTCAAGAGCGGTTCCGGCGTGGATACCGTGCTGATCGCGGAGGGCATGGCCCCCGCCGTGGCAGCTTACTATACCGCCATGGCCAAGGAGGCCGGGGCCACGGTCAAGCGGGTGCACCCCAACAAGCTGCGCCTGATGACCGGCACCGAGAGCCACCAGGGCGTGGCTGCCTTTGCCAGCGAGATCGAATATGTGACCGTGGAGGACCTGCTGAACGTTGCCAGAGAGAAGGGGGAGCCCCCTTTCCTGGTGCTGAGTGACGGCATCGAGGACCCCCATAATCTGGGCGCGGTGA
>ENA-UOJO01002276-UOJO01002276.1-human-gut-metagenome-genome-assembly--contig:-P57-NODE-2276-length-20978-cov-94.698944_pt1 | contig 20978 bp, 16 predicted proteins | sample MGYA00242351_ERZ723898 | MGnify/ENA metagenome assembly ERZ723898 | reverse complement strand
AAGTTCTTCAGACTCTGGTTGTCGCTCTGGGTGCCGGTCTCGGCGTGTGGGGTGCCATCAACCTGCTGGAAGGTTACGGTAACGACAACCCCGGCTCCAAGTCTCAGGGCATGAAGCAGCTCATGGCTGGCGGCGGCGTTGCTCTGGTGGGCATCACCCTGATTCCTCTGCTGTCTGGTCTGTTCGGCTAAGAGCCGCAGGCGGGGTTTCCCGCCTGTACATACGCAATCGCTCCATCTCTGCTGTGGATAACAGCCCTTTATCATAAGGAGCGCATTGCGGTACGAATCTCCACCCATCAATGAAAGGCGGTGTCTTATGCAGTTTTTGACCCACATTATTTTTCTCCTGAACCTTCTCAAGACCCTTATCAACCATTTCAGCTAAGGACGGTGACTGAATGGAAACCGTTCTCAAAGCCATTGCCGACTGGATCAAAGGCATCCTGACGGCAGGCATTATGTCAAACCTTTCCGGGCTGTTTGATGATGTGAACACGCAGGTCGGCAACATCGCCCAGCAGGTGGGCACCAAGCCCTCCAACTTTGAACCACGGGTGTTCGCCATGATCGAAGCCCTCTCCCGGAATGTGGTGCTGCCCATTGCGGGCATCATCCTGACCTTTATCGCCTGTTATGAACTCATCGAGATGATCACCCAGCACAACAATATGGCACAGTTTGAGCCTGCCCTTATCATGCGCTGGATTTTTAAGACCGCTGTTTCGGTATGGCTCATCAGCAATACTTTTGACATCGTGATGGCGGTGTTCGATGTCACTCAGAAGGTGGTGTCCGATTCCAGCAGCATCATTGCCGGAAACACCCGTGTCAACGACATTGGTTTGTCCATGCTGCAATCCAGCCTGATGCAGATGGATGTCGGCCCCCTGTTCGGACTGTTTTTGCAGTCCTTCTTCATCGGCATCACCATGCGGATATTGAGCATCGTGATTTTCGTCATCGTCTACGGGCGCATGATTGAAATTTACTGCATGGTGAGCCTTGCGCCCATCCCCATGGCGACCTTCGGCAACCACGAGCAGAGCCACATGGGGCAGAACTACCTGAAATGCCTGTTTGCACTGGGTTTTCAGGGCTTTCTCATCCTCATCTGCGTGGCGATTTATGCGGTGCTGATCCAGAGCGTGGCGATTTCCGGGGATGCCATCAACTCCATTTGGAGCATTGTGGGCTACACCGTTCTGCTCTGTTTCAGTCTGTTCAAAACCAGTTCCGTGACGAAATCCGTCCTCGGAGCGCACTAAAGGAGGAGCTTTATTGGCTGCGTATATTTCTGTGCCCCGTGATTTGACCAAGGTCAAATCCAAAGTGGCATTCAACCTGACGAAGCGACAACTGCTTTGTTTCGGCACAGCGGCTCTCATTGGAGTGCCGCTGTTTTTTGTTCTCCGGGATTCCGGCGGCAACACCTCCGCCACCCTCGGCATGATGGCGGTGATGCTGCCGGCGTTCTTCCTTGGGATGTACGAGAAAAACGGACAGCCCTTGGAAAAACTGCTGTCGTACTATGTGCAGTCCCGGTTTCGCCGCCCGAAGATCCGCCCCTATAAGACCAACAACTACTATGCGATTTTGATGAAGGGAGGCATGACCCATGATTCCTTTTCTGAAAAAGAATAAGGACGGCAAAAAGCCGCCCAAGTCCACAGTGCCCCGGACCGCCCAGCAGTCCATCCCCATGCAGCGGATGTTTGAGGATGGCACCTGCCGGGTGAAGCCCAACTACTACACCCGCACCATCCAGTATCAGGACATCAATTATCAGCTTGCCCAGCAGGAGGATAAGACTGCCATTTTCGAGGAATGGTGCAGTTTTCTGAACTTCTTCGATTCCAGTATCAAATTTGAACTGTCCTTTGTGAATATGGCGACTGACAGCACCGAGTTTGAGAAAAGCATCCGCATTCCGTTCCAGAAGGACGGCTTTGACGATGTTCGTGCCGAGTATTCCCAGATGCTGCGCCAGCAGCTTGCCAAGGGCAATAATGGTCTGACCAAGACCAAATTCATCACCTTTGGTGTGGAGGGCGAAAGCATGGCACAGGTCAAGCCCCGGCTCGACCACATCCAGAACGATCTGCTGAACAACTTCCACCGGCTGGGGGTGCAGGCAAAGCCCCTGAACGGTGCCCAGCGGCTGAAGCTCATGCACGATATGTTCAACATGGACGGTGCCAGCAAGTTCCACTTTGACTGGAAAGACCTTGTGAAAAGCGGACTTTCCGTGAAGGATGCCATTGCGCCCACCGCCTTTGCGTTCAAGAACAGCCGCACCTTCCAGATGGGCGGTATCTTCTGTGCCGCCAGCTTTCTGAGCATCACGGCATCCGACATCAGCGACCAACTTTTGAAGGACTTTCTGGACATGGATTCCAGCCAGATCGTCACCATGCACATCCAGTCCGTTGACCAGAACCGTGCCATCAAGACGGTGAAGCGCACCATCACGGAACTGGACAGAAGTAAGATCGAGGAACAGAAAAAAGCCATCCGTGCCGGGTATGATATTGACATCATCCCGTCCGATTTGGCAACTTACGGACGGGATGCGAAAGCCCTGCTCAAAGAGTTGCAAAGCCAGAACGAGCGGATGTTCCTTGTCACTTTTCTGGTGCTGAACACCGGGCGCACGGAGCAGGAGCTGGAAAACAACGTCTTTCAGGCCAGCTCCATCGCCCAGAAGCACAACTGCAATCTGGGCCGCCTTGATTTCCAGCAGGAGCAGGGCTTGATGAGCAGCCTGCCGCTGGCAGACTGCCAGATTGAAATTCAGCGGGGACTGACCACCAGCAGCACGGCGATTTTTGTGCCCTTTACCACGCAGGAGCTGTTCGACAACGGCAAGGAAAGCCTGTATTATGGCTTGAACGCCCTGTCCAATAACCTTATCATGGTGGACCGCAAGAAGCTGAAAAACCCCAACGGGCTGATTCTCGGCACTCCCGGTTCCGGCAAAAGTTTCTCGGCAAAGCGTGAGATCACCAACGCTTTTTTGGTGACGGACGATGATATTATCATCTGCGACCCTGAAGCAGAGTACGCTCCGCTGGTGGAGCGTCTGCATGGGCAGGTTATCCACATCGGTCCTGCCAGCACCCAGTATATCAACCCCATGGACATCAACAGCAATTACAGCGAGGAGGACAATCCGCTGGCATTGAAAGCTGACTTTATTCTTTCTCTGTGTGAGCTGGTGGTGGGCGGCAAAGAGGGCTTGCAGCCGGTAGAAAAGACGGTCATTGACCGCTGTGTTCATGTGGTCTACCGCAAGTATTTTGAGAATCCCACCCCGGAAAATATGCCGCTGCTGGAAGATCTGTACAATGCCCTGCTGACGCAGGACGAACCGGAAGCGCGTCATGTGGCGGCGGCGTTGGAGATTTACGTTAAGGGTTCTTTGAACATCTTCAACCACCACACCAACGTGGATATCCACAACCGCATCGTCTGTTTTGACATCAAGCAGCTGGGCAAGCAGCTCAAAAAGCTGGGAATGCTCATTGTGCAGGATGCCGTGTGGGGGCGTGTAACTGCCAATCGCTCCGCCGGCAAATCGACTCGGTACTACGCCGATGAATTCCACCTTTTGCTGAAAGAGGAGCAGACCGCCGCCTATTCCGTGGAGATCTGGAAGCGCTTCCGCAAGTGGGGCGGCATCCCCACAGCCCTAACGCAGAACGTCAAAGATCTGCTGGCAAGCCCCGAAGTATCGAACATTTTTGAAAATTCGGACTTCGTTTATATGCTCAATCAGGCGAACGGCGATCGGCAGATTCTCGCAAAGCAGCTCAATATTTCGCCCCATCAGCTTTCCTATGTGACCCACTCCGGCGAGGGCGAAGGGCTGCTGTTTTTCGGCAATGTCATTCTGCCGTTTGTGGACCGTTTCCCCACCGATCTGGAACTCTACCGCATTATGACCACCAAGTTGGGTGAAGTCTCGGAGGGCGCGCAGAAATGAGTGAACCGAAGCTGAACATCAAAGAGGAATCGTCTACCAAAAAGACCCGTTCTCCTCCGAAAAAAGCCAAGGTGGAGCAGTCGGTGCCCAAAAAGAAAAAGCTGAAAACCGATGCAGATAAAGCTGCGGAAAAGGCACAGCATCTGCGGTTTGGCAAGGCGGAACTGACCCCGGACGAACTGAGCCGGTTGAGTAAGGCGCAGAAGCGGGAGATGTACGCCGCCCATGCCGCCCGGTCTGCGGTGCATCGGGAGGTTGACCAATATGAGGACGACAATGTGGGCACGCAAGCGCTGAGCGAGGGCGAAAAAGCCGCTGAGACTACCCACGATATTGTCAAGAGCCGCTATGCCCGGAAGCTCAAGAAAAAAGCCAAGATGCAGGGCAAGAAAGGTGCCCGAACCGCAAAATCTTCTACGCAAAAGCCGACTTTTCCACAAGATGCAGGTGCATCCGGCACTGGCGAGGGCGGTTCCAACTGGCTTTCCCGGTGGCGGCAGAAACAGGACATCCGGCAGAGCTACTATGCCGCCTCCCGGTCGGGCACGGCGGCGCAGACCGCAGGCGGCAAAGCGGCATCCAACGGTGCATCTGCCGCCCGGTCCGGCGTGGAACAGGCGGTGGAGAAAGGCAAAACTGCTGTCAGCACCGCTGTAAAGGGGCTGACGAACGCCGCCAAAAGCAACGCGCACGTTCTTTTGATCGTGGGCGTTTTTCTTTTGCTCATCCTGATGGTAATGTCGGGTTTTTCCTCCTGCGGTATCCTCTTTTCGGGCGGCACACAGGTGTCCGGGCAGACCATGTACTCTGCCGAGGACCGGGACATCCGGGGCGCAGAACAGGACTACAAGAAGCTGGAGAAGGAGCTGGATAAAAAGATCAAGCGCACTCCCACCGACCACCCCGGCTATAACGAGTACCAGTACCACCTCGACCCCATCGAGCATGACCCGTGGCAGCTCACCTCGTTTCTGACCACCCTGTATGATGATTACACCCGGTCAGAGGTGCAGGGCAAGCTGAAGGAGACCTTCAAAAAGCAGTATAAGCTGACCACATGGGTAGAGGTGCAGATACGGTATAAGACCGTCTGGGTCATCAGCCCGGCAGGAATCCCGGTTCCCACGCAGGTGCCCTACGAGTACCGCATCTTCCACACCAAGCTGGTGAACCGTGGCTTGGAAGTGGTCATTCGGGAAGAACTGAATAACGACCAATGGAAACGGTACGAGATCTTTCAGGACACCTTGGGCGGCAGACCCTACCTTTTTAATGGAGGCTTGCCGCCCGGTGGCTCGGATGGCTCCGGCACACCGGGCATCGACTATCAGGTCCCGGCAGAAGCCCTGACGGATGAGGAGTTCGCCGCCATCTACAAGGAAGCTCAAAAGTATGTGGGTACGCCCTACGTCTGGGGCGGTTCCACCCCGGAAACAGGCTTTGACTGCTCCGGCTACGTCTGCTGGGTGTACAACCAGAACGGCTACGATGTGGGGCGCACCACCGCCAACGGTCTGTGGAACAAGAGCCAGCACATCAGCGAAGCCGAAGCAAAGCCCGGAGATTTGGTCTTTTTCAAAGGCACCTACGACACCCCCGGCATGAGCCATACCGGAATCTATCTGGGCAACGGCATGATGGTCAGTGCCGGAGACCCCATCAAGTACGCAAACATTCACTCGTCCTACTGGGAGAAGCATCTCGCCGGGTTCGGACGGCTTTCAAAATGATTGGAGGAGTTTTATGAGCGAAAAATCGGATAAGCTGCGGGCGATGCTGGAAAAAGAGAAGGAACGCCGCATCAAACTGAACAACCGCATCGAGATTCTGGAACGGCGCATTCAGGAGGAGGATTCCGCCGAGGTCAACGAGATGGTGCGGACTGCAAAGGTCACGCCGGAACAGCTTGCTGCCCTGCTGCGGCAGTCGGCAACCGCCACCCCGAACCCGGCTGCGCTGTCTGCCGTGGGTGCAACTTTCGAGAAGGAGGTCGATGCAGATGAAGATTAAGAAACTGGGTGCGCTGCTGGTATCGGCGGCACTGTGCGCTGGCATGGCGGCTCCCGCTTTTGCCTTTGAGGGCGAAGCCGCCCCCGTGGAGCAGCCTGTTCTGCCGGAAGTGGTGGAGGAGGATGTTGTCACCATCACGGACGAAACCTCTGGTGCCCTGACCCCGGAGGGCAATCTGACTCTGGTGGACGATTACCACACTGACTACTCCGATGGCAGCGGACAGCAGTTCATTACGCTGGTGTCGAAGTCGGGAGCCACCTTTTATCTGGTCATCGACCGCAATGCCAAGGGACAGCAGACCGTCCACTTTATGAACCTTGTGGATGAAGCCGACCTGCTCTCCCTGATGGAAGATGAAGATGCCGAAGCCTATACCGCCGAAAAGGAAGCGGCGGCACAGGCTGAACAGGAGCGTAAGCAGGCTGAGGAGGATGCCAAGAAAGCAGCGGAAGAAGCGGCGGCATCCGGTTCTGAACAGACTGGCGGCAACAAAGTCACGAAGTATGCTGCCACATTCTTAGGCGTGCTGGCGCTGGTCGGTTTGGTTGCTGGCGGCGGCATTTACACCTTTATGAAGCAGAAGCAGAAAAAGCAGGCAGAAAAGGAAGCCCTTGACCCCGATGCAAACTACACCGAGGACAAGGGCGATTTTGAGATTCCCACCGAGGACGAACCGGAGGAGACAGGCGAAGAAGATACCGAACCTATCTGATTTTAAGGCGGCGTTTGCCGCCTTACATATTGCAATCCAAAACAGATTGGAGTGATTTTTATCGCAAAATTGATCGTGGCGGAAAAACCGTCCGTCGCCATGTCCTATGCAAAAGTCCTTGGCGCTACCAGCCGTCAGGACGGCTACCTTGAGGGCAACGGCTATCTGGTGAGCTGGTGTGTGGGTCATCTGGTGGAACTTGCTCCGCCCAATGTCTACGATGCCAAGTACGTCAAGTGGAGTATCGCAGATTTGCCCATCCTGCCGCAAAAGTGGCAGTATCTGGTGTCTGCGTCCACCAAAAAGCAGTTTGGCATCCTGCAAAAGCTGATGCACCGCCCGGATGTGGAGAGCATTGTGAACAGTTGCGATTCCGGCCGGGAGGGAGAACTGATCTTCCGCTTGGTGTACCAGCAGGCTGGGTGCAAAAAGCCCTTTTCCCGTCTGTGGCTGTCCAGCATGGAGGAATCTGCCATCCGGGAAGGCTTTGCCCACCTCAAACCGTCAACTGAATACGATGCGCTGTACAACGCAGCACTCTGCCGGGAACGTGCCGACTGGATGGTCGGCATCAATGCGTCCCGGCTTTTTTCGTGCCTGTACGGTCAACCGCTGGCGGTGGGGCGTGTTATGACCCCGGTGCTTGCCATGACGGTGGTGCGGGAAGCCGCCATTGCCGCCTTTGTGCCGGAGAAATTCTACACGGTTGCCCTGACCCTTGCGGACGGCGGCACCGCATCCAGCAAGCGGTTTGCCCAGAAAGCGGATGCCGAACTGCTGCTTTCCAAATGCCGAAAGGAGGGGCGTGTCACGGTACAGAAGATGGAACGCAAGGAAAAGTCCGAAAGCCCACCGCAACTCTATGACCTTACCGCATTGCAGCGGGATGCCAACCGTCTGCTGGGATTTACGGCACAACAGACCTTGGATTATGCCCAAAGCCTTTACGAAAAACGGCTCATCACCTATCCCCGAACAGACAGCCGATTTTTGACGGAGGACATGGCTGCATCCCTGCCGGGGCTGGTGACGGACACGGGCAAGGCGTTTGCCGTGGAGGAGCCTCTTTCCATCCATGTGCAGCAGGTCATCGATGGCAGCAAAGTCACCGACCACCATGCGCTGCTGCCTACGAAAAGCATGGCACAAGCAGACCTTGCTGCCCTCCCTGCCGGGGAGCGGAATGTCCTGCGGCTGATTGCCGCACGGTTGCTCTGTGCCGTGGGTGAGCCTTACTGCTATGCAGAAACCACCTTGACTACCATCTGCGCAGGCGAAGAATTTACCGCTAAAGGCAAAGTTGTGCTGTCCGAGGGATGGAAAGCGGTGGAGCGGAAAATGCTGGGGGAACTTCTGGGCAAGCAGAAAGAAGTGGCTGCTCTGCCCGATGTGCAGGAGCAGAGCCAGTGCAGCGTTGCTGATGCCGAACTGAAAGAGGGGCAAACGTCCCCGCCGAAGCATTTCACCGAGGACCTTCTACTTCATGCGATGGAAACCGCCAGTGCAGACAGTATGCCGGAGGGCGTGGAGCGTCAGGGCATCGGAACTCCGGCCACTCGTGCCGCTACCATCGAAAAACTGGTGCAGAAAGGTTTTCTGGAACGCAAGGGCGACAAGAAAACCAAGGTGCTGTTGCCCACCGACAAAGGTAAAGCCCTTATCACTGTAATGCCCGAAGAAATCCAGTCCGCTGACATGACTGCCGACTGGGAAACAAAACTGCTGCGCGTGGAGCGCGGCGAGATGGAGCCAGAGACATTTATGACTGAAATCAACGATATGATCTCCTCGCTGGTAAACACCACCGAGGCCGTGAAAGGAGCGAGTGCGCTTATGAAAAATAAAGTGATTGGTATCTGCCCGAACTGTGGCAAATCTGTTGTGGAGCGCGAAAAGGGCTATTTCTGCGAGAACCGGGAATGCCGCTTTGTACTGTGGAAAGACAACGCCTTCTTCAAGCGTCTGGGCAAACGGATGAATGCTCATGTAGCCGACAAGTTGCTGCGGGACGGCCGTGTCCGCCTGAAAGACTGCCGTAGTGCCAAGGGCAAGACCTACAATGCAACGGTTTTGCTGACCACTGAAGCCGATGGTCGCAGCAAATTCTCGCTGGAATTTGAGGGCAGTTGCTGATGGAAAAGCTAAATGAAGCGGTCTACCTCATCAACGATGAACGCTATCTGCACCTCCGGGAAAACGGCGCAGGTGTCGGCTTTGCTACCTATAATAAGGTGACGGGCGAACCTCTGGAAAGCGGGCAGATCTCCGAAAAAAATCTGCCGCCGGATGGCAGGAACATGATGTCTGCTGCCCGGAACTGGTATCTGTTTGAACTTTCGGACGATGACCGCAAGGCCATCCAACAGGAAAGCGTAAAGATCCTCGAAAACATCCCGCAGGCGGGCATCGGCAGACGGCGCATCTGGGAGCCGGAAACGCTGCCGAAGGATATTCGTCTCATCAACAGCCACTATGACGACCTCTACCGCATTCCCGATGGCGGAGTTGTACAGGTGGATTACCCGGATGGGCGCAGTTTTACGGCACGGGTGGAACATCTGGATGATTACCACTTTGACATGGGCGGTCTGGGCAATGTGTTCCACATCTGCCAGTTTGCCGAGGTCATGGAACGAAACCATGCAGACTTCTACCCGGAGATTCAGACACAGGACGAGCAGGCGGCGTGGGAACTGGGCGGCAAAGGCTACCTTGCCATCCAGTCCTGTGAGGATGGATGGGACTACACCCTCTACCACAGCGATTATTCCGTGATGGACGGCGGGCAGTTGGATGCCCCGGAACTGACCATTCAGGAAGCCCGTGAGCAGATTCTGGAAGCGCACCACATGGAAAAGGGGCGGCGGCTGTTGCAGGACTACGATGCCGTCATGGACAAAGTTGCGGAAGCCGAGGAACTGAGTGCAGACCATCGCCCTTCCACACTGGAAAAGCTGGCAGAACTGGCAAGTGATACGTCTGCGCCAAAATCCTCTGCACGTTCTGCGCCAGAACTGTGAGGTGGACGATGCAGCAAAAATGGAACCAGAATTTTGACGGTGAACCCATGACGGACATCCCGCAGAAGTTTCTGAACGCAGGGTGCGATGTTTATATGGTGATGCAGCTGCGGCATGACGAAAAAATCCTCGATGAAAGATTTGCTTCCATGCGGGAACTGCATCGTCGGGGCAAAACGCCCGACCCGGAGCATTACGAGGTCACCTACTATGCTGATCTGCCCGCCATGTGGCAGGATGTGCCGAACAACGAGATTTTGGAAGAACTATTTCAGATGTTCAACCTCTCCCGCCCGCAGGATTTCGAGGGGCACAGCCTGTCGGTCAGCGATGTGATCGCACTTAAACGCAATGGCGAGGTGTCTGTGCATTATGTGGACAGCATCGGCTTCAAAGATTTACAGGGGTTTCTGGACAAGCAGCCGGAACGCCCTTCGGTGCTGATGAATCTCAAAGAGAAATGCGATGCCCCGGAGTGCAACCCCACCGTCTGCAGGAAAGCGAGGGATGGACATGAACTTTAACCACGAAGAGCGGATGCTGATGATGCTCTACAACACCGGCACCCGGATGGGGCTTATCCACGAACTGCGGCTGATGCAGTGCTACCTGATGCCGGATGAAACTGCCCTGCGGGAACTGTCGGAGGGCGTTATCGAAAAGCTGAAGCTGCTGACCGATGCGGAGTTTGCCGAGCTGGAATTTCCCCCGGACTGACTTTTGCCGCCTGCGGGCGGCGTACATAGGAGCTTTCGCATCCTGCAAAGGTATGATATACTGAAGCTGACAGCTTTCAGGTCGCAGATAAAAGATGAGAGGTGCTTTTTATGGCAGGTTTGAAGGGAAAGGCCGGTATCGTCACCGGCGGCAGCAGCGGGATCGGTTTCCAGATCGCAAATGTGCTGGCTCAGGCCGGCGCGACAGTTTATGTCATCAGCCGCACCGGCAAGCCCAAAGAGGGTGTAGGCGAAAGTGCACCGGGCGTTGTCCATCTGCGGGGTGACATCGGCAATGCAGAGGCTATGAAAACACTGGTGGCGGAGCTGGCCGCAAAGCATAACGGCTGTCTGGATTTTCTGGTAAACAACGCAGGCGTCAGCTATAAATGCCGGGCCGAGGACTTTCCCATGGAGCAGTTTGACAATATCATGAATGTGAATGTCAAATATCTGTTCCAGATGAGTGTGATTTGCTACCCCTATCTGAAGAAAAGTGCGGACAAGGGCCGCATTATCAACATCACCAGCATGAGCGCCCATCTGGGTTTCAGCGAGGTGGTGCCGTACTGTGCCAGCAAGGGCGCTGTGCTGGCGATGACCCGCGCTCTGGCCGTGGAGTGGGCGCAGGACAACATCACCGTCAACAGCATCGCGCCGGGCTGGTTCCGCAGCAAAATGAACGAGCAGGTGGTGGACGCAGCCCGGGAGCAGAAAATTCTGAACCGGATGCCGCTGCACGCCTACGGTGACACCCGCGACTTGGGTAAGATGGCCGAGTTTCTGGTGGGCGATGGTGCCGCTTACATCACCGGACAGGATTTTGCCGTGGATGGCGGCGCACTGGCTTTCGGTTATTGAGAGGAGCTTCTCTGCAATTTTTCGGCAGCTTCGCTCGTATTCCAGATAAAGGAACCGAATTTCGTTGGCATAACGGAGGAACCATTATGGCAATCTTTGAAAAGACCATCCGAAACAAGAATTTTGACAAACTGCTTCGGAAACTGGAACAGGAAATTCCGGACAGCAGCTGGTCGGCCAATCTGGAAGCGGGCAGTGACTTCAAAGAGGGCGATGCCCGGTGCAGTGTTCGTGTGTTTGAACGGTACAGCATGATGGGCGGCAACCGCCTGAGCCTGACGTTGACCATGTTCCAGAATGAGGACAGCCCCATCCGGCTGTCTGCGATTACGGCGGGCGGCAGTCAGGCAGTGTTTTTTAAGGTGAATACCATCGGAGAAGAATCCTTTCTGGAGGACGTAAAGAACCTGCTGGAAGAAATTTTGGAGGAGTAAGATGTTTTACGCTGGATTTGATCTGTTGTTCAGCATTCTGTTTCCCATCCTGTTCTTTGTGGTTTTGGGCATGATTCTGTATACCTTTATCAGAAATATCCGTACCTGGAACCAAAACAACCATTCGCCGCGGCTTACCGTTCCGGCAAAGGTGGTGGCAAAGCGTACGGAAGTTTCACATCATCACACGGATAATACGATGATGCATACGTTCACGACTTATTATGTAACCTTTCAGGTAGAGAGCGGCGACCGCATGGAACTTACCGTAAGTGGTTCGGATTACGGGATGCTTGTGGAGGGCGACATCGGCAAGCTGAGTTTTCAGAGTACCCGTTATCTTGGATTCGAGCGGAACTGAACATCCCTGTTCAATTTGATAAATCGGAATTTATCTGTATGATAATTCTGCAAAATAAAAAAAAACACATAGAATGGGTAAAATCTGAGTAAAGAATGTCTATAATGGTTCCGTAAAATCACGAAAATCATATTTTACGTACAGACATAAGCCGTGTCAAAATTTATACTAGATAGATGTAAGCTCATGTCCATATAAAACATCGCCTCAATCAAGGCCAGAACACGAAGCCATAGAAAGGATGATTCTATGAAATTATTAAAGCATGCCAATGTTTACACACCAGCTCCTCTCGGTAAAAGGGATGTGCTGATCGAGGGGGAGAGGATCCTCCGAATCGCGGAAGAAATCACAGGCTATGATGAACTTCCGGATGTCGATGTCTATGATCTCTCGGGAAAGACCCTCGTGCCGGCCTACATCGATCTGCATGTGCATATCACCGGTGGCGGCGGAGAGCAGGGTCCGGCTTCCCGTGTGCCGGAGTCTTCACTCAGCACCTTTTTTAAGAATGGTATCACGACCGTCGTCGGGCTTCTGGGCACGGACGGCATCACGAGAAGCCTCGAGAACCTGGTGGCGAAGGCCCGTGCACTGACAGAAGAAGGCATGACGGTGTATACATTGACCTCGTCCTATGGCTACCCGCCGACGACACTCACCGGCAGCGTCGAGCGGGACATCGTTCTGATCCCACCGATGATCGGTGTGAAGGTCGCGGTATCTGATCATCGAAGCTCGAATCCGGGTGGAGCGGAGCTGATCGCACTGGCAACAGCTGCACGCCGCGCCGGTCTGCTAAGCGGCACACCGGGGCTCGTGACGATGCACATGGGCAGCGGGAAGGCGAAGCTGGATCCGATTTTCTACGTACTGGATCACTCGGATGTACCGGCGAAGAACCTGCTCCCGACGCATATGCTGCGCTCACCAGAGCTCATCGACGCTGGCGTAGAGCTCGTGAAGCGAGGCGGCTACATCGACTGTACCGCCGGCTCGGATGAGGTGGCGGTGAAAGAGGATGCCCGAAAGCTCTTTGATTTACTGCACCGCGAGGGCGTAAATCCGGATCATGTGAGCCTGTCAAGTGACGCCTACGGAAGCCAGCCGCGTTTTAACGACGCAGGCGAGTGCGTGGGACTGACCTATGCGTCGCCGAAGTACCTGCATAAAACCATCCGGGCGCTGGTGCGCATGGGCATGCCGCTCGAGCAGGCACTGAAGCTTCTGACGACCACACCGGCGACTCTGCTCGCGCAGGATGGCCGAAAGGGATGCATCGCCGCAGGCGCCGACGCAGATCTCCTCGTACTGGATGAAGAGCTCGAGATCGACAGCCTCTTCGCGCGAGGACAGCTCGCGCTGTGGCAGAAGGAACTGCGCATGAAGGGAAGATTCGAAGAGTAAAGCGGATTTTACAGACTGACATTGATCTTTCATCCTTAGGCGTAGAACGCCGTACGGATAACGAACCGTATTTTTGCACACCAAAGAGTGCGTCTGTATTTGGTTGGACCGGGGTGGATGGAATCCACTTCTGTTTTGTTCGTGGCTTTGGCGGTATCGGTTTGATAACGAAATGCGTAGACGCGCAAATGAACGATTCGAAAAAGAGTATCCGAATGGTGTGCCAGATGCTCATTGGACTGACGAAAACAGATGGGATTAACGATAAAAGACTTAAAATAAAACACAATCGAATGGAGAGTATCTGAAATGAAAATCGTAGTTTTGAACGGTAGCCCTCGCAAGGGCGGCAACACAGAAATCATGGCGCAGGCTTTTGCAGAAGCCGCTCGCAAGAACCAGAATGAAGTCAGCGTTCTGGATGTGGCATCTATGAATATTTGCGGCTGTCTGGGCTGCAAATACTGCTGGGCGCATAAGGGCGAATGCGTCCAGAAAGATGATATGGGCAAGGTTTTTGCAGCTTTGGCCAATGCTGATATGGTGGTCTTTGCATCACCTATCTATTGGTTCGACATTACCGCACAGATGAAAACCGTCATTGACCGCCTGTATGCCGGCGGCAGTGTGGGCTTCCACTTCCATAAGACTGCCCTGCTGCTGGATGCCGGTGCCGACCATGTATTCGATGCAGCCATCGCCCAGTATAAGGCAATGACTTCCTATCTCAAGTGGGAAGATATGGGTATCATTACGGTGCCGAACATGGAAACCAAGGGCAGCATGACCACTGCACCGAATCTGGATGCGGTTGTCAAACTTGGTGAATCGCTCTGATTGATTTAGAAAAACAAATAATATTACATCCCTGCGGGCAACCCCAAAACGGTTGCCCGCTCTTTTTATGCTCAAAAACCGAAGGGAGGAACGCTATGCCAAGCAAAACCGAAGAATATCTCGCCCTTGCCCAGCGCACGGCAAATGGATTGACCCGGTACTGGGAAAGCTGGACAGACTACCTGACCACCGCATCCCGGCTGTACAAGTACCCCTTTGCGGACCAGTTGATGATCTACGCCCAGCGCCCGGATGCCACCGCCTGCGCCGACTTTGACATCTGGAACAACCGGATGAACCGCTATGTGCGCCGGGGTGCCAAGGGCATCGCTCTGCTGGACGAATCCAGCGGATTCCCCCGGCTGCACTACGTCTTTGACGTAAGCGACACCGGGGTGCGCCGCAATTCCCGTGACCCGGAGGTGTGGCAGTTCAACGACGACCTGAAACAGCCTGTTTCGGAAATGTTGAGCAAGACCTACGGCATCGGCGGAGAGCGTGTCAGCCAGCAGCTTGCCGACATTGCCGGGAAACTGGCGGCAGATTACTGGGACAACAACGGCGGCGACATCCGCGCCATCGTTGACGGTTCGCTGCTGATGGATTATGATGAAGCCGGGGTGGAGATGCAGTTCAAAAGCGCCGCCGCTATCAGCGTCACCTACACGCTGCTGGAACGCTGCGGCTTTGAGCCTGCCGGGTGGTTCGACAAGGACGATTTTCAGGCAATCTACAATTTTTCCACCCCGGATAGTGTTTACGCCCTCGGCGCAGCCGTCAGCGACATGAGCCGGGAGGTCTTACGCCAAATTGAGCGCACCGTAAAAACAACCATTCGCCGCCGCAATGCAGAAAGGAGCCAATATGAATACGAACAGCAGGAACGTGACCTACTCGACCGTCGGGGACTACCAGCTCCCGAACCTGATCCTGAACCAGCCCCGGAAGCCGCTGGGCAAGTACGGCAGGCTGCGCCGGACCTACCTGAAACGGCATCGCCCGGTGCTGTACCACACGATGCTGATGAACGGGAGCCTGTATCCGCACCTGATGGAGGTGGAGCAGACGGCAGAGAGCCGGATGCAGCAGACCATGGAGCAGCTTCTGAAGCAGGACCCAGCCCCGGACAAAGCGCAGAATCAACTGATGTGGGTGCAGCACATGAACAGCCTGAAAGCACAGGCAGAGGAACTGGTGCTGACGGAGCTGATCTACAGCTAAGTTTTCTGGATGCGAACATCCCCACCGAAGCCCAGCAAATTGAAAAAATCGACCAAGCGGAGAGCGAAAAAACGCCCTCCGCTTTTGTTTTGTCGCAGGCTGAAATCGAGAACGAACTGCGTAAGCATGGTTCTGGGTTTGCAGGTGGCAAGCAACGCATTATGGCACTGTACCAGACCCAGCCTGACCGAAAACTCCGTGCCAAGGCGTTGGCAAAGGAGTACGGCATCGGTGGGCACTCCCACGATTTTCTGGACGGAAGCCGGGGTTTTGTGAACCACGACTGGAAGGGGCTGGAATTTGACCATTACCCCGACCACCAGAAATTCACCCTGAAATGGGCACAGGTGGAACAGTATATCGACCTGATGATCCAGTCCGACCGCTACCTGACGGACGAGGAAAAGGAGCATTACGCACCCCCTGCGCCTGTTAGCACAAAACCGGATGCCGACTTGACCCGTGCAAAAAATCTGATCCGGGAGTTTTGTCAGGAAGAATACGATTCTGAGCCGGATTTTTCCGACCTGTCCAAGATCGATATCGCCTACACCTATGCCACCGACGAGGAGATCCCCATACAGGTCAACGTAGATTTGATTGGGTATCGGGTGGAGCGATATCTGGGTGATGTGCTGATAGACCAGCGGCAGTACGAAAGTCTGGAGGAGCTGACCGAAACCGAGTTGGAGGCTCTGGATTTTTCAGAGCTGGTCAGCGTCACCGACGAGGAACTAGAGCACTACCACAGTAAGGCGGAGGAACGCCCGGTGCTGCTGCCGCTGGCTGCCGCCACAGAGTACAACACCCTGAAAGAGCAGCACCCGGACGCTCTGGTGGGCTTTGAGCAGAACGGACAGTTTGAGTTTTACGGCGAGGACGCCCGGAAGGTCTGCGAGCTTGTAGGCGGAAAGCTGCTGGAAAAGGAAACGGCGCTGGGCACCGTCCCGGTCACCGGCTTCCCCAGCGACCAGTGGGCGTACCGTGCCAAACAACTGTGGCAGTGCGGCGAGAACGTCTATCTTGCCGGGCTGAACGAGGACGGCACCCACCACCAGACCAAGTACCTGCGCCGGAAGGATTATCTGCCGCTGGGTGCTACCGTCCACATGGAAGGACGTGCCTTCCGGGTGGATACGGTAAATTTTGATAAGGACAGCGTGTCCCTGCAGGATGTGGCATTAGCAGAAATGCGAATGCCGGTTTTCCGGCAGGAACCGCTGGCGGTTGTCCGGGAACTGTACGAACAGGAACAGACCGAACCGGAACTTTCCGACGAGGAACTGGACGAACTGCCCATCTCTGCCGTGATGGACGGAAAGGTGCAGACCTTCCCGGATGCTGCTGCCTTGGATGAAGCCCTGAACGCTGTGCCTGCCGGAAACTTCCGCATCACAGACGACCATTTGGGCGAGGGCGGCGCAAAGCAGAAATATGCCCGGAACATTGAAGCCATCCGCACCCTGTTCAAGCTGGAACAGGAGCATCGTGGTGCCACCGCCGAGGAACAGCAGGTGCTTTCCCAGTATGTGGGTTGGGGCGGTCTGTCGGATGCCTTTGACCCCGGCAAAGATAGTTGGGCAAAAGAGTACACCGAACTGAAAGGACTGCTTTCCGAGGATGAGTATGCTGCTGCCCGTTCCAGTACCCTGAACGCCCACTACACCTCTCCGGTGGTGATTCGTGCCATCTATGATGCGGTCGAGAAGATGGGCTTTAAGTCCGGTAATATTCTGGAGCCTAGTATGGGCGTGGGCAACTTCTTTGGGATGCTGCCGGATGGCATGGCAGACAGCCGCTTGTACGGCGTGGAACTGGACAGCATTACCGGGCGCATTGCCAAGATGCTGTATCCGCAGGCCGACATTACTGTTGCTGGCTTTGAGACCACCGACCGCCGTGATTTCTACGATTTGGCGGTGGGCAACGTGCCTTTCGGTCAGTACAAGGTCAACGATAAGGCGTACAACAAGTTGGGATTTAGTATCCACAACTACTTTTTCGCCAAGGCCATCGACCAAGTGCGTCCGGGCGGCGTGGTGGCGTTCGTCACCAGCCGCTACACCATGGACAGCAAGGACAGCACCGCCCGCAAGCACATGGCAGAGCGTGCCGATTTGCTGGGTGCCATCCGTCTGCCGAATAATGCGTTCCGTGCTAACGCCGGCACAGATGTCGTCAGTGATATTATCTTTTTGCAAAAGCGTGATCGCCCTGCGGACATTGAGCCGGACTGGGTACAGCTTGGCAAGACCGAGGACGGCTTTGCCATCAACCAGTATTTTGTGGACCACCCGGAGATGGTGCTGGGGCAGCTTACCACCGAAAGCACCCAATACGGTCACGACCTGACCGTTGCGCCCATCGAGGGTGCAAACCTTGCAGACCAGCTTGCCGAAGCGGTGCAGCACATCGAGGGGCAGTACACCGCCGCCGAGGTGGACGCTCCCGATATTGCCGAAGAGGAAACCACCCGGCGCACCCTGCCTGCTGACCCGGAGGTAAAAAACTTCTCCTACACCGTGGTGGACGGCGAAGTGTTCTACCGGGAAAATTCCGTGATGACGCAGGTGGAACTGTCCGACACCGCCAAGGGCCGTGTCACCGGCATGGTGGAGCTGCGGCAAATTGTCAACGACCTGATCGAACAGCAGTTGAACGACTACCCTGACGAGGACATTCAGACGACACAGGCAAAACTGAACGCCGCCTATGATGCCTTTACCGCCAAATATGGCCTGCTGAATGACCGTAGAAACGGGCGGCTGTTTGAGCAGGACTCCTCTTACTATCTGCTCTGCTCCTTGGAAAATCTGGACGAGCAGGGGCAGCTCAAGAGCAAAGCTGCAATGTTTACGAAACGGACGATTCGCCCGGAGCGCACTGTCACCAGTGTGGATACCCCCAGCGAAGCGTTGGCGGTGTCCATCGGGGAACACGGCAAGGTGGACTTGCCCTATATGGCAGAACTGCTGGGCACGCCCGGCGAGTATGGGCGCATTACCACCGAACTTTCCGGCGTGATCTTCAAAGACCCTGCCGCCGACCCCAACGATCCGGAAGCGGGCTGGCAGATGGCAGACGAGTACCTGTCCGGCGATGTCCGGGCAAAGCTGCGGATGGCGCAGTTTGCCGCCGAGACCAACCCGGAATTTTCCGTCAATGTGGAGGCGCTGACCAAGGCACAGCCCAGAGAACTGGAAGCCTCCGAAATTGATGTGCGCTTGGGTGCAACGTGGCTCGACCCCAGTATTATCCAAAAGTTTATGACCGAGACCTTCCAAATTCCCTACTATCTGCGGCGAGCCGTGAATGTGCGGTACTCACCTTACACCGCCGAATGGCGTGTGGAGGGTAAAACTGCCACCGGGCGGGGCGATATTATCTCCTCCGAGACCTACGGCACCAGCCGTGCTAATGCCTATAAGATTCTGGAAGAAACACTCAACCTGAAAGATGTCCGCATCTATGACACCATCGAGGATGCCGAGGGCAAGCCCAAGCGTGTGCTGAACAAACGGGAGACCATGCTGGCGCAGCAGAAACAGCAGGTCATCAAGGATGCTTTCGCCAACTGGGTCTGGCAGGACCCTCAGCGGCGCATTGCGCTGGTGAAGCAGTATAACGAGCTGTTCAACTCTACCCGCCCCCGTGAGTATGACGGAAGCCACATCAAATTCGTGGGCATGAACCCTGAAATTACCCTCCGGGAACACCAGCGCAACGCCATCGCCCATGTGCTTTATGGCGGTAATACGCTGCTTGCACACGAAGTTGGTGCGGGCAAGACCTACGAAATGGCGGCGTCTGCCATGGAAGCAAAACGGCTGGGGCTGTGCCAGAAATCCCTCTTTGTGGTGCCCAACCATTTGACAGAGCAGTGGGCTTCGGAGTTCCTGAACCTCTACCCCAATGCCAAACTTTTGGTGGCACGGCGCAAGGACTTTGAGACTGCCAACCGCAAAAAATTCTGTGCCCGCATCTCCACCGGGGACTACGATGCCGTTATCATCGGGCATAGCCAGTTTGAGCGCATCCCGCTGTCCTTTGAGCGGCAGGAACGTATCATTCAGGAGCAAATTTATGAAACGCTTGCCGCCATCAATGAGCTGAAAGTCCACGCAGGCGAGAATTTCTCCATCAAGCAGATGGAAAAGACCCGGAAAACGCTGGAAACCAAGCTGGAAAAACTGCGCTCCGATGAGCGTAAAGACGATGTAATTACCTTTGAACAACTGGGCGTTGACAGGCTTTTTGTGGACGAGAGCCATTTTTACAAGAACCTCTTTTTGACCACAAAAATGCGGAATGTCGCAGGATTATCCACCAGCGAAGCGCAGAAATCCAGCGATATGTTCGGCAAGTGCCGCTATCTGGATGAGATCACCGGCGGGCGGGGCGTGGTGTTCGCCACGGGCACGCCCGTGAGCAATTCCATGACCGAACTGTACACGGTCATGCGGTATTTGCAGTACAGCACCTTGCAGCAGAAAAAGCTGACCCACTTCGACTGCTGGGCATCCACCTTTGGTGAGACCACCACCGCCATTGAGCTTGCCCCCGAAGGTACAGGGTATCGGGCAAGAACGAGATTTGCCAAGTTCTTTAATCTGCCGGAACTGATGTCCATGTTCAAGGAGGTTGCGGACATTAAAACCAGTGACCAGCTCCATCTGCCCGTGCCGGAGGCAAAGTTTGAGACCGTGGTGGCAAAGCCGTCCGACCTCCAAAAGGAGATGGTGCAGGAGCTGAGCAAGCGTGCCGCCCGCATCCACTCCGGCACGGTGGATGCCTCTGAGGACAATATGCTCTGCGTCACCAATGACGGCAGAAAGATCGGTCTGGATGTGCGCCTGATGAACCCCATGCTCCCGGACGACCCGAACAGCAAACTCAACGTCTGTGTGCAGAACGTGCTGAAGATCTGGGAGGAGGGCAAGGACCAGAAGCTGACCCAACTTTTGTTCTGCGACCTTTCGACACCGAAAAACGATGGCAATTTCAACGTCTACGAGGATATTCGCAAAAAGTTGGTTGCCGCCGGTGTGCCGGAAAACGAGATCGAGTTCATCCACAATGCTGACACCGAAGCAAAAAAGGCAGCACTGTTCTCCAAAGTGCGCTCCGGCGATGTGCGAGTTTTGCTCGGAAGTACGGCGAAAATGGGAGCCGGGACCAACGTGCAATCCCGGCTTGTGGCGGTGCATCACTTGGACGTTGGCTGGAAGCCCAGTGACATGACCCAGCGCAACGGGCGCATCATCCGGCAGGGTAATATGAATAAGGAAATCAAGGTGTTCAACTATGTCACAGAAGGAACGTTTGACAGCTACCTTTTTGTGCGACACGAAGTCGCTTAAATCAACTGTCTGGCTATGACCAGACCTGTTATTCCATTAGCAGTAGTCTACT
>ENA-UOJO01002271-UOJO01002271.1-human-gut-metagenome-genome-assembly--contig:-P57-NODE-2271-length-21034-cov-8.727394_pt1 | contig 21034 bp, 34 predicted proteins | sample MGYA00242351_ERZ723898 | MGnify/ENA metagenome assembly ERZ723898 | reverse complement strand
GCCTGATCGCCGCTGCGAAGATCGACGGCTTTGCCTGGTCGAGCACGCCGATCATCCCGTCTGTCGGATAAATGTGAGGGGTGGACATCTCCACTCTGTAATTGCTCGCCATCTCCGTTAACCTCCTGCGTATCCCGCGCGGATGCTCTGCCGCTGGCCGTTAAGCGTCTGCTCCATTCGCGCCACTTGCGCCAGATTATCCGCGTTGATGCTGTTGTAGTTATTGATGGTCATGGGCTGGCCTTCCATCAGCTTAGCGCGCTGAGAAGCCGCTGCCTTGCGCTCCTCACGCTCTCGTGCTTTTTGGGCCAGACGATCGCGCGCCGCGGTATTGATCACCCGATCCGCGTTCGCAGAAGCCTTTTTTGCGCCAAAAAGCGAATCTGCAAGGTTACTGGTGTCGATGTAATTGATTTTTCCAACCTCTCCCAGATTAAACAGGCTGCCCCCGCCGAGAAAATCCGGAAGCTTAATGCTGTTGAGCCACTTGAAAAATGTGTTGAGGCCATCGATCAGCCAGTTGATTACGCCGATTACCATATTGATCGGCGCGGCTGCGATTGCCGCCAGCCCCCCAAAGACGCCCTCGAAGATCTTCGAAACGCCCTTCCACGCGCGCTCCCAATCCCCAGTGAAAACGCCCCGGATAAAATCAATCACGCCGTCAAGCACCTTTTTGATTGAATCCCAAAGATTCTGGATATTGGCAAAAAATCCGTTGACAACCTCTCCGGCACTTCCAAACACCTCCGTCCAGTCCTTTTCAAAGATCCCTTTGAGAAAGTTGTCCAGCTTGCCAAGCGCCGCCTGAATATCGTCCCCCGCAATCGCAATGACCGCGACAACCGCCAAAATCAGGCCGGGCCACGACAGCAAAAATGACCCGACGCCGGACAAGGCCGTCCCAACTCCGGCAGTAATCCCTTTGAGCGCCCCCATTGCAGCGCCGAGCTTTGGTAGCAGAATCATCAACTGATTAACCCCGAATGCCATCTGCCCCAAAAATCCCAGCACCGGCGCAACCGCTCCGACCAGCAAAGCGACCGTCGCAATCCATTTGAGCGTCTCGCCGTCCAGCCCGCGAAGCCATTCCATCACCCCTTTGAGCACCTCGGTCAAATCACGCATCAGCGGCAGCAGTGCCGCGGCAAGCTCCGCCCCGATTGCGTTTTTGGTCGCCGCCGCCGTTGCCTTGAGAGTGTCCAGCTCATCGTTGAACGCGTTTGCTCCATCCAACGATTCCTGTGACAAGATCAGCCCCGACTTTTCGGCTTCGTCTCCCAGTTCACGCAGCGCCTCCGCACCGCCTAAAATCAGCGGATTTAATTCCCGAGCGGATTTACCGAAAATTGCCATTGCGGCCGCGTCCCGCTCGGTTTCGTTTTGCATCCGCCCGAGCTTCTTAATCACATCATCGAAAACGTCCTGGCTGTCCCGTAGAGACCCGTCTGCGTTGGTGATCCGCACATGCAGCGCGCTAAACGCTTCTGCCGCAGTACCCGTCCCTCTGCGGGCTGTGTCCATGTTTTTGATCAACTTGGACATCGAGCCGGTCAGGGTATCGAGCGAAACGTCGATTAAATCCGACGCATATGCAAATTTTTGAATCTGTTCGGTCGAAAGCCCCGTCACCTTGGCAAGAGTGTTGATGTCATCGGCGGATTTCCCTGCGCTTACCACAGCGGCGCCCAGCCCCGCCGCAACCGCCGCGCCCGCCGCAGAAACCGGTGCAAACGCTTTTGCCGCGCCTGTGAGCTTGTCTCCCATCTCCTTTGCCGTAGCGCCGATTTTTTCGCACGTGGCGTTAAAATCCTTTGCTTTTTTCTCCGCGCCCTCCAGCTCTTTTGTCAAAAACTCAACCTCTCGGTTGACTGCATTGAGCTGCTTTTGATTGACCTCTCCGCCCTCGGCCAGCGTCCTGTTTAACTGATCCTGTATTGCTTTGACAGCTTCCAGCTTTTTCTTGTGATCCTCCACCGACTGGTTGAGCAGATCCTGTTTCTGCCGAAGCGCCTCGGTGTTGCCGGGGTCAAATTTTAGTAGCTTCTCCACATCCTTGAGCTGCTGCTGCGTGTCCTTTACCTCGGCATTGACCCCTTTGAGTGCCTTGGCAAGCGGCGACGTATCGCCGCCAATCTCTATGGTGATTCCTCTGATTTTTGTCGCCATGCCGCACCTCCTTTTTAACCATCAGCAAAGGGCGCGAATCAATCGCGCCCTGTCCTCATGCTTAAAACTCGTCGAAATCCTCCTGCGTCGCCAGCTCGGGCCAATCCTCCTCGTCATTGGCGCTCTCAGACAGCATGTCAAACACCATGCCCACCGTCAAAAGCTCCAGCTCCGAAATTTGCAGGCCCAACTGCACGCACCGCAGAAGAAAAAGGGCGTCCGACGTTTCCCGCGCCGTAGCCCTTAAAGTTTTTTTGGCGAGACCGACCCCTGCATGTTCTCGGTCCACAGGCTGATGATCTCGCCCGCCGCGCGGTAAAGAGAAAAGCCCTCAAACTGCGCCAGCCATTCATCCGGGTCTGCGGGCACTCCCTGCGGGTCGGCGTGCTTTGCCATGATATAGGCAATATTTTCGATTGCCTCCAAATCCAGCTTGTCAACGTCTACCCGGTCCCCGTCCTCGTCGTGGACATACGCCTTTTGCAGCGCCGCCATATCCCGCAGGATATCCCTCTTAAACTTAATCCGATAGAGGCGCGGGACTGCGGCGGTCGCCCGAAAACGCGCCGTCACAGTCCCCACCATAATCTCTCTTTCCATCCGCGTTAGCCCCCCTTGGCGGTCGGCTCAAACACCTCGCTGTACCACCCGTTGTATACTGTTTCGGTAGTCTCTGCCCCGGTCTTGGCCTTGACCCTGCCGTCCGCGAGCGGAGCGGCGTCGATGGTCAGCTTTTCGGTCGATACTTCCTTGCTCGCGGTGGTGGTCGAGCCCTCCACCGAGGGACGGGTTGCGGTGCAGTTCCAGAACACGTGCCGGATCGAGTTCTGGTCGCCGTCAAACTCAAAGAGCAGAGCAAACCGTCCCGGCTCGGTCAGCGCATTTTCGATCACCACCTTGGCGGTGTTGTCAACCGTATCCCCGAGGATATCCGTCCGAAAGCTGTCGGGGATCAGCGCGATCTCAAGATCGCCGGAATACCCGTTGTTTGCGACGGCTACATAATATTTGACGCCGTCCGCGTAAAACGGGGTTGTATCTCCCTCGGCGGACAAAGACAGGCTGACCGCGCCGGGGATTGCCACCGGCGTACCATAGGTCACTACGCCATCCGATTCGGTCAGTTTGGCATAGTGAACGTTTTTCAGGTTAAACTTGACCTTGTTTTTGTTTGCCACATTTACACCTCACAGTCATAAATGATTTGATAGAGCCTCTCGCTCTCGATATAGTCCTCGCTGCGGCCAAAGGATATCCCGGCGGCCGTCAAAGTGTTTTCGAGCATTTCCTCCGCCGCTGGGTCTTTTTTGGCGGTATAAAGCTCGATCTGATAACCGCGCACCGCGTAATACAGCACTCCGTCGGCATAAAACTCATTGATTCCCCCAACGCGGAAAACGCCCCAGGGCAGCTTGGGCGGGCTACGCCAGACCTGATAAGCGAACGGAATCCCGGAGGAATTGAGCAGCGAAAGCATCTCCTGTTCGTCCATCATCAGTCCTCCTTTTCCACTCTGATCTTGATCTCCCGCCCGAGCTTTTCAGAGGCCGCCCGCTCGGCGGGCGCGATATGCGGATATCCTGGCACGCGGCCGCCGCCTGCTTTGGCGTGTCCATGCTCCAACAGATGGGTCAGCATGTACGAGGTTGCATTGTAGACGTGCAGCCGGATATCCGTATCGCTCTCGTATGCCTTTTTCAGCCGCCATCCGCGCTTGTACGCGCCGGTATCAACCGGGGAGCGGGCACGCACCTCAGACAGCGCGAGACGAGCTGCGTCCCTGACACATTGCTTTGCGTCCTCGGTCATCTCGTCGGAATACGCCGCAAGCTCCCTTGCCACCGCCGCCTCGAGCTGGTCCGGCTTAATCGTCGCCATTGACGCCGCTCCTCTCGGTCAGATACAGCTCGATCCGGTCTGAATCGCTGGGAGAATAGGTGCGGTAGATGCTGTACCGCTCCCCTTTGTAATCCGCCTCCTGCTCCCCTTCATAGTCAAACAGGCAGAGCACCGCCTTGATCTCGGGCTTTAGCCCGAGCCTGCCGCCCTCCGCCCAGTCGGAGCGCCCGACGCTTTCCACGCGGGCATAGACCTCGCGCGGCGTCCTCACCGGTATCTGGTTGCCGATGGCGTCCATCGTATATTTGATTTGGTACAGCGTCAGCACATCATCCATCCGGCGTCCCCTCCCGAGCTATTTTGCGGTTGTTGAGCATCCAGCGCAGATAGCGCGGCATCGCCGTATCCTGCTCCCGCCTGCGGCGGTAGAGATAGGCGGCATACTGCACACAGAGCATCCCGTCCTCCGCCGTATCCTCGAGGGCAATCCCCTCCCGCCCGATGGCGGAGGCGGCGGCGGAGAGAACCGCCGCCAGATACTCGTTATATTTGTCCGTCGTGATCTGTAAATCCATCCGCAGCAGCGTCAGTTTTGTCGCGTCGTCCATCCCGCCGCCTCCTTACGCTACGATTTGGTGACGGTGACGGTATAGGTCAGTCTGGTTGTGCCGTTGGCGGTATCCACCGTTACAGCGTTTTCCCCCGCCTGCCATGTCACCGTACCGCCGTTGGCGAGCGGGGCGCCTCCCACCTTGACCGCAATCGTGGTGTTGGGCTTTGCCGCCGTCGCGGTGATCTTGTTGGTGGCGTTGCTGGTTGACGCCGTATAGCTCATGACCTTGGGGTCAAATGCGGGCGTCAAAGACAGCGACCCTATCTCCAGCAATGACAGGGCCGCCGTTAAGGGTTTGCGCTGTCGCTCGCAAAGGTGATGCTGGTAGCGGGCGCGATGCCGCCGATACCGAGCACCACAAAGCCCTCGGGGATAACCGGCAGGCCGTCATACCGGGCGGTGCCCTTAAATACCGTCTGGTCCTCGATAAAGCGGACGTGCTCGCTCTGCGCGATCGCGGTGCCCGCCCGCTCGGCCAGCAGGTAAAGGTCCCCGTAACCGCCGATGATGTTTTTGTCTGGGATAAAATCAAGCAGCACAATATCTCCGTTGAGTACCGGCATGGTGTTGCTCTGGCCGGATACGATTGCACCCGCCGCATTGATGGTCAGTGCCTCAGCCATCAGTTCGGTATAGGTCGCGTCATTCATCGCCCAGAACTTGGCCCCTCTGGAATATTTGCCCTTTGCCGCACCGAAATCGCGGATAATCTCCTGATAGAGTGCCGCTCCGGTCTTGTCGGAGGCGATCGTCTTGATGTTGCTGGTATGCAGGTCCACCCATTCGCGCGCATTGGCCGGATAGCCGGAAGGCTCTTGGCTCTGCGCAAGGCGGGTTACGATGCCCAGCGGCATCTTGGTGCCAGTGCCGTACAGAATCGCCTTATCCAGCGCATAGCCGATGGCCTGCCCCAGCGCCGAAATGATCTCGGAGGCAAGGGCGATGTCGCTGTCCTGCAAGGTTGCGTTGCAGATGGCGATATAGCCGCCGACCTTGTAGCCGTCCACCTCGGCCTGATTAAACACAAGGTTCAGCTCATTGAGCTTGGCGCACATCTCGGTCCATACCGCCTCGGGGATGGTACCCATGATGTTCTGCCGCGCCTGGCCGGGCACGCTGCGCAGATTTACCTTGCTGATCAGCTTGGAGTATTTGCTGATGTTTTCCCGGATCAGGTCAAGCATGACCACCGGGATCAGAAGCTCGCCGCCGGTTACCGCTCGCTTCTGGGCGCCCAACTCGCGCACCCGCGCCATAAAATCTCTGACCTGCGTGTCCGCGAAAAATGCGTCGCGGCGCTCGGTGCTCATACCAAAAAACCGTCTGCTTTCCATTTTGATTTCACCCTTTCTGTTTGTCTCAGGAGCGTCCACAGGGGGCGCAGCCTTTTTGTTGAGCGCTTCCAGTTCTGCGTGGAGGGTCGCGATCTCGCCCTCCACTGCCGATTTGTCCGAGGTATTCGCGGCCTTGTCCGCTTCCAAAGCGGCCTGATCCGCCTCAAACGCCGCGACCGATTCATCCACCGCCGCGCGGTCCTCGTCTGGCGTCTCCGCCGTTACCTCTTCCACCGCTGCCTCCAGCTCTGCCTCGCGGGTCTTGAGAGCGGCAGCGCGTTCCTCAAGTTCCGCGTCTTTTGCTGCCAGAGCCTCGAGCCTTGCCCGCAGCCCTTCAAGCTTTTTGCTGATGATCAGCTGTCTTAATGCCATTTGCTTAACCTCTCTTTCATTTTTGCTTTCCACGCCTCGGCCCGGCGCTCCCTGATCTCATCGTAGTCCCGCCGCCGGGCGGAAACGCTGGTGTCCTCATAGGCCGGGAAGGTGACCGGTGAAACCTCGTAGAGTTTGACGCGCTTGATGGTCCAGTGTACCGACCCGTCGTCCCTCCATTCGGTCTCTTCCTCAAGGATCTCAAATCCGAACGAACACTGATCCACATCCCCGCGCTCGATGCGAGAGTACAGGTTGAGCGCGTCTCCGTCTGCCTGATTGACTCTAATGCGCCCCCAAAGCCCCCGGCTGTCCACCTTGAGCTCCAGCGTCCCGGCCTTGGTGCGCCCGAGCACAAGGGTTGTGTCGTGATTGATCAGCGCCCGGATATCCCCGCCCAGAGTGTCGTCGAAGGCGTGCGGGTCCACACTCTCTGTCGCCCCCGGCCAAAGCTCATAGACGCCGCCAAATACCGCGAAATACCCCTCGATGTACTTTTGCCCGTCCTGCTCCGCCGCCCGAAACTCGGTCCCCCGGCTTCGCATCTGCCTGCTTTTGCGGTTATCCTCCATTTGTCTCACCTCCCGTCAGTTTGTTTTGATCGCCCAGTCTGTCGGCCGGGATATAGTTTTCAAGCGCCAAAAGCTCTTCCATCTCACTGCGCGGCGCCATCCCGATCCAATCGCGCCACTCGTTGCGGGTCATCGCCATCCGGTCCACCATTGCGGAACCTGCGTCAATCAGCTGGCTGAGCGAATAGGAGTAAAGCGACCGCGAATTAAATCGGATATACCAGTTTGGCGAAATCAGCAGTTTGCGGGTCATCTCCTGCTCGATCGCCTTGGCGAGCGGCATAATCCGGCTTGAGATAAAGTTGTTGTATTCGTCTGCCGAGAAGGTCCCCACGCCGACCAAAAAAGGCGGCACGCCGAATATTCCAGCGACCGTCCTTTTGTCCAGCTCTAAATTTTTGGGGATTGCGAGATCGTTGACGGTCAGCGGCTTGACCTGCTGCACGTCCATCAGCTCGGCGGGAATCATCCAGGGTCTGCCGTCCCGGACAGCGCTGAAATACCGCTTGGTCAAAGCGTCCTGGCCCTGCGGCGTCGCCAGCTCCTCGGCGTTGGAATCCACCTTGACGATGATCGAAGGCGCGGGAGACTCCATCAGCGCCCGCTTGGTCTTGCCCGCCTGCCTCAGTCCGGCCACCACGTCGGAGAGCAGCAGCCGGTAGCCAGTCCCATGCCAGGGCCTCTCCGGGTCGGGGTTGATCACAAAATGCAGCAGCTCATCTGGCTGAAAAACCCGGTCCCCGTACCGCACGTAATAGCCCCCGTCCGGCGTGTCCTGTATCGTTACCTGCGACGGGCGCAGCGGAACGAGACTCTCCAGATATCCGTCCCGGTAGACCGGCGCGGTAAACTGATTGCCGTCCCCCGCGAGCATCAGCACGCTCACAAGATTGGTCATCCACTGCTTCCGGGTCATCAGCGGGTTTGGCTCAATGTCCAGCTTGCGCGACAGCTCGTTTTGCACTCGCACGTCTCCGATCTCGCTGTTCTCCATCAGGTAGATGGTCATGCTCCCGATCAGATCCGCGTAGACGTTGACGCACATCCGCACCTCCGGGCAGCTCGCCAGAGGCCGGTGGGTGTCGAGCACCAGCGTGTCCCACGCATCCGCCGAGCAGAGCCACGCCGCCTGCGTCTCCCGTTTGACAGGCGCATCCCGCACCGGCTGAGACCGTCTTTTTTTCTTAGCCATTTGTTGCCCTCCCGTTTATATCCATTTTCTGACCTCCTGCGCCACTTCGAGATTTTCCAGCATCCGGCAGCAGGCAAAGACCGCCGCATCAAACACGTCGATCCTGTGCTCTGGCTGCACTTTGTCGTACTGGATCATATCGTCGGTTTTTTCGATCGCCCTGACGTTTGTCACGCAGTATTCAAACGGCTCCGCCCCCAGATAGCAGAGCTTGCCGTCCTTGGCCTTTTGCTCGATCCGTCGGAACCCCTCGGACTTGCGCCAATAATACTGCGTCTGATCCTCGATCGAGAACCCCGCGGCTTTCATCCCGAGAAAATATTCCCGGCAGAATTTGCGGTCATGCCCTACCTGCCTGATCTTGAACCCGGACCGTTTCATCGTCTTGAACCACTCGACGACCTCCGCGTGATTGGTAGTCGGCGCGTTGGACATATCCAGCCATCCGTCGTCCATCCAGCCGAACAGCGGGATGTTGTCCTCGTCGGCCTTGTGGTGGGCCGCCACCACCGGGAACCAGCAGTGCGGCACCACGATATCAATATCCCGGTAGCAGCCATAGAGGGCCGCCGCCGTCAGGTCATGCAGCTTGGAAAGATCGGCCCCTCCGAACCATTTGACTGGCAATCGCGAAAGCGCCGCCAGTTTTTGTGCGGCGGTCCCGGCAGGCAGCCCCAAGGCCGCCTGACAGGCCGCGTCACTCGCTCGAAATTCCTTGAGGTTAAAATAAGCGGACATGGCCGAGGTAAAGACGTTGAGCGATTTGGCCAGAAAATCCTTGCGCTGCTGCGGGTCGTTCTGCGCCTGCCGCGCGTCGTTCATAATGTCCTCCGGCCGGATGGTCACGCCGTAGTTTGGGTTTGCCTGCTCGTGCTGGACGGGATTGATATAATCCACATTCCCTTTTTCGTCCTCGTCCGCTTTCCAGATGAAAATGCCGTATGCGTCGTCCTTTGCCAGCCCGCGCAGAACCTTTTGACAGTATTTGAGCCGCTGGGCGCAGAACCCGGTCGGGTCGTCCCCGGCCGTTGTAATCCCGATGCACAGCTTGTTGGTATACGCCTTGCCGCTCTCCTTGATGACGTTATACTGCTTGGCGTTTTTGTAGGCGTGCAGCTCGTCGCAGATCTGGATGTTGGAGTTAAGCGAATCGTGCGCGTCAGGGTTGGCCGCGAGCGCCTCAATCCGCACCGACCCGCCGCAAAGGCTTTTGTGTTCAATCGAGTGCTCCATGTTGTTGTCAAGCACCCGCCACCCCTCCCGTTCGGCGGCGGCGCGCCCCCGGTAAAGGTTGAGCTGCAAATTGTCCACAATGTTGTTATAGGACTGCATCGCCTGACGCAGAGACGCGCCGACGATATAGACGCTCGACCCGCTCGGGGCCTCCAGCAGAGACAGCCCCCATGTCAGCGCAGAGACAAAAAGCGTCTTGCCGTTTTTGCGCGGCATAAAAATAAACGCCTCCTTTCGGATGCGCTCATTGGTCCCCCTCCGGTAAAATCCCAGCAGGTCGTAAACGATAAATTTTTCCCATGCCTCCAGCAGAAACGGCTTGTTTCTCAGCGGCTCTCCGGCCAGCGTTTCCCCCTGACGGTGCTGGAAAGTCCGCTCGATGATGCCGATTACAAAATCGGCGTCCCGCGCCCTAAACTCCCAATCCGGATGATTCAGCCCATCCCGGAATCTCTGGCAGGCGAGCTTGATATCCTCCCCAGCGGCTTTTCTCCCGTCAAGCACCGCCGACACATACGCCTCAACATCTGCGCCGTACTTGCCCTTCATCCGCTTTTCAGCTCGTTTCTGATTGCGGCCAACTCGTCAAGCAGCCCGCCGCTTTTTTCTTTTTTGGGAATTTCGCCAGTCGCTTTTTTGAAACTGGAGGGAGTTAGCCCCAGCTCGCGCCAATAAGCCAGCGCGCTTGTGTTCAGCTCATTCCACAGCACAACTGCCGGATGCTTCACGTAATTTGTTGCCCCGCCCTGGTTGGTGTGCTCGATCACAGGGAGCGCGCCAAGTGCTTCGTATTGTTCTGCAGCGGAATCCCGTTTTTCCAAAATTTCAGACAAAGCATCGATTGCCCCCGAAAAATATTCTTCATACGTTCCGGCGTCTTTGCACGCTTTCACGATTTTGGACTTCCATTTCTTCCGGTTCATTTTGCGCCCCCTTTTCTTCCAACTTTTCCCGGAGAGGGAAAGAGTTCCCCCCGCCGGTCCCCGTAAGTCTATTTTTTCTCAATCCGAGAGGGGGGGATCGTCACGCGCATCAGTGCTTCGCCATCTGCGCTCAAACTCCCGTCCTCTCTGTTGTGCAAACGATTGTGCATCTCGGATGATACCGATATCAAATTCCACTCGCATAATGCATGCTCTGGATATAAGTCCAGCGGATAGATGTGATGCACCGTATCCGCTTGGCATGTCTTGCCATACCGCCTTGATAATTTGCAAAGATAACCGTCTCGCCGAAGGATCGCCTTTCGCTTTATTTGCCACGCGCGTGAACGGTAGAATGGATTTACCTGTTTTGCTGCCATGCAATCCTCCAAAAAATCAGGACGCCCATCTCTGAGCGTCCTTCTGTACTGCCGTCTTAACCCGGACAGCTAACGGGCATCTGAGCCGCGCGGATACTCTGCTTCTCTGATCGTGAGGGCATTTCCCCGCGCCGCTGATTCTGCGGGCCTTTTGTCCCACCGGCCATATGGCCGCTTTTTCCGGTCCGGGTTTTCCCGCCCGGCTTCGGGTGCGCTTTTGCGCCTTAAAGACATAGCTGGTACAGGGTCAGCGCTAACCTTGTGGGAGCCTCACCACGCACTCTCCGGCGGAGGAACATGGATCATCGGCACTCGGCTTCGCGGGACGGCACCCCCGCATCTCAGGTACCCTTTCGGGTGCGGCGGGAACCTTTCCGCCCTGAAGCCTTTTGTCAGATGGGCCTTGCAGCCCTGCCCGCATGGGGCTTTGTTCGGTCGGCGTCCGTATGATCGCCGCCTTGTGGCAAATACCACTGTTCTTATTATAGCAGGTATTTTTGAAAATTTCGTCCACTCTTTTTCCAGTTTGTTTCAAATATTAAAATTCAACAATTCCATACAGAGCGATCGTGAACTTGTAGAGCGCCATCTCTTTGATTTGATAAACCCGGCTGCGTTCTACGTGCAGCTCGTCCATCAGCCGCTCAATATATCCATCCTGCCGCTGGATGTAAAACAGCTCCAACACCCTGCGCTCCTGATCTGTAAGCCCCGCCAGCCCACGCTCCACCAGCTTGACCAGCCGGGCAACCGCCGCGCGGGTATGTCCGAGCCTCTCTTTTTCGGCAATGCAGTTGATAAGGTTTTCCTGCGCCCGGCTCTCCCCGCCCTGTACCGGCGTTGCATCAGACATCCCGCCCCGGATTGACTGCATCCGGTCATCGAGAGACGCGATCTTGTCCTGTATGTTTTGGAGACTGTCCTTGCGCCGCATGTAGCTTCTCAGATCGTTTTCTGCTTCTTTTTTCCAGTTCATGGGATTTTCTCCTCCCCTCGTACTTGTCGCATTGATCGGCAGGGCATCCCCTTGGGTTGCCGGTGATATAGCAGTAATGGCACCCCTGCTCGTTTGTCCGCCCCATACCGCCCAGCGGCTTGAGGTACACGCATCCCTTGCAGGTCTTGCGCGCCGGTATCATTTGCACCGCCTCCCCATCTCAATCCCCACGACCAGCCCCAGCGCGGCGGATAGGGCTATCACCGCGCCCAGAGGGTCGATACGCAGGGCTAACATGTAGTTAATCATACCTCACCCCGCACCGATTCCAGACGCGCCTCAAGCCGCTGGATCTTTTGAAGCTCGTATTTTCCCGTATGCCCGAAGATCATCTGCATCTGTTCGATCATAATCCGAACGTCTCCGATCTCTTCGAGCACATCGGCCAGATTCTCCCCATGACAGCGGCGGTTTTTGATCAGCGCCTTTGTCAGCTCGGACATCTCTTCAATACAGATATCAATCTGCGCATCCCGCCCGTATTGTTTAATCGCGGTTTTCAATATCTCGTGTCTGGTCATACTGTTATTCCCCCTCTCCCGTCCGGGCCGCGCCACTCAAAGCACCTGACATGCCCGTTGTCCTCGCGTTCGCAAGGATATTTATTATGCTTGCAGACTACGCATGATCCAATATAGGCAAGATCACGCACCGCCGCATCTCTCTCCTGCCGAAGCTGGGCGTTTTCGGCTTTGATCTTCTCAAGTTCGCACAGGTTGCTTATCAGAGCTTCGTACATGGTCAATCCTCCATTTCCGATCTGAGGCTATCCTTGATATAGTAGTCGATACCCATTTCTCGACAAAGCGCTTCTGCCTCGGCGCCGAATCTTTTCCAATTTATGTTGGATGGATGATAGTTCAGTTTTCCTATTTTCACTTTATCCACAACCGGAGCCCACTTCTCAATGGCACCTAGGACGGCTTCTTCATTTAAGACAGGTTCGAATGAAATCCAAGTTTTGATACCTTTACCATGAGCCATATCGAGCTGAGGCATATGCAATGCGGGGACGAACCCACCAACACGAAATCCGCCGTCGTAGGTGAGTCCAAACCAATCATTCTCGTCCAGCAGATCAAAATCTCGAGATCCGATACCCTTTGTGAGAATCTGGACATGATTTCCGCTGTTTTTGATAGCTGTTATGATTTCTCGGGTGGTTGATGTATCATATCCGCTCGGATACGGGTCACAAGTAAAACACAGGTGAATAATCTTATTTGTAATTTTTTCCTGAGCCAACTGCTTTTTGAGGGCTTCCACAATTCCCGGCCGGGGCGCAACGTGGGAATGAAACTCTTCTCTTTCCCGGCGCAAAACAGACGGCGCAAAGCAATAGTAGCAGCGGTGAGGGCATCCGGTATATATGTTTACAGCATACTCCCCGTATTCCTTCGCTTTGCCTGTCGGCATATATAGCGGTTTCATTTGTCAATCCCCTCCGTCCATCTTCGCCCCGCAGTAGGGGCAGTACACAAAAGTCATGACATTAGGCCCGCCGTTTGCGATCCGATATCCCTTACCGCAAGCAGTGCAATACACATTGCTGTGTTTTCGCTCCCATTGCCCCTGCACCACAGGCACATACTCAATCAAAGCCTCGCTTTTGCAAGGACCTTCAACGCAATACTGATCGCACAGCGAGCAATATCCGTATCCGTTGCTATGCTTGCAGATTTTCAGCGCCTCCCGGCTGATTAAATCGCCCTTTTCACTCATTGCCGTTCTCCTTCCCGTCCATCTTCGCCCCGCAGTGGGGGCAAAAATTCGTCTTGGTATCCCAAAGTGTTCTGCACTCGCTGCATTTATTTAACGAACTATTACTTATCCACTTCCCATGCACCACAGGCGCGGCATCGACGGAAGGAATCGCGTCCCTTAAATCAGATACAAGAGTTTCAAACGGGATTGGCTCGTCCATGTGTCCATAACATCTAAACCAGTCAATCACTGCCTTCCGGCTGATTAAATCGCTCATTGTAAGCTCCTTTCACCACAGTGCCGTTTGTCCGATGGTTTCCCCGGGTTCGTTTTCCCACTCAACCCCGATGTAGTCAAGCACCCGGCCCCAGCCCATTTGATACATCCAAAATTCCCATTCGCGCGGATTGTCCTTCCGGAGCCGGTCGAAGCGGTGCGGCCTGCCCTCCATGTGGATGCCAAACCCGCACATGCTGCATCCCGTCCGCTGGGCCTTTGTCGTGCGCAGGGTCCCGTCCTCGCTTCTAACGATCTCGCCGTAAATTTCCGGCACCGGGACCTTCAGATCAAGCGCAAGCTGCAACAAATCCTGCCGCGAAAAAACGGCAAACGGTGCGGAGCGCGTTGAAGCTTTGCTGTAATAGTTGCAGCCATGCATCATCAGCGCCTTTTGCCTTCTCCCGCCTTCCGAGGCCATCAGCCCGAGATAAGGCGCGCGCCCCGTCTGCTTCTGGTAGTCCGAGCATGGTTTTTCCTTGAGATAGTAGCAGCACCGGTCCGACACCAGAAAAGGCGCGGTCTGATAATGCGTCCCTTCGTTTTCGTTCTCCGGCCCGCCGAAGAGATCAAGCCATTTTTGTGCCAGCCTCATCCGCGTCCCGCTTCGGAACCCGCCATATTCCCCCGTTTCTCCAGTTATAATCGCGTGGCGGACTGTCGCATTTTTCGGTGTGGGGTGCTGGATATGGCTGATTTTTCCCGCTGTTTCCTTGCTGATGACCGGATATCCGAATTCCCGAATCACCTCCACCTTGCTTTTCAGCGGTTTCAGCTCGATCACCCCCAGCTCCTTGTGGATCTTTTGGATGCTCTTGTCCTCCAAACTCGACACCGAGACGGCCGGCACGTCAATCCCGAGCGACCGCAGAAAAAGCAGCAGCGTGATGCTGTCCAACCCTCCGACCGAGACGCAGCACATGCCGTCCAGCTCGTGGTAAAACTCCCGCGCCCTGATTTCTGCGTGAGCTACCTTTGCTTCGTAAGGCAGCGACTGCTTCTGCCGGAATACCGCAATCTTATACTCGGTGTTTTCTTCCTGCATCCGTTCAATTACGCTTTTCATTTTTGCCGTCCTCCGCTGCCTCCGCAATCGCCGTAAAAATCGGGTAAAACTGCGCGGGGGCTACCGCGTTTCCCAGGCATTTAAGTCTGTCCACCCGATGGGGAATCCCATCAGCCACTCCATAAGGGCGGGATTCGAGCGTCCGCCATTGCCCTGCGTCAAATTCCGGCGCTCCTCCTCGGTAATAATTCCCGCGTCCCGCAGCGCCGTCATCTGCCGGAAATTGTGCGTCCCGCCGCAGAGCGGCGCTCCTGTCGTTGGACGCGGCCACAACAGCGATCCTTTCTCCCGCGAACAAGGCCCCGGCCTCACAAGCCTTGAAAGCGTATGCCCGCGCGGCGTATCCTGCCTCTTCGAGATCGTCAAGTATTTCATCAAGCACGCTTCGAACAAGTCCAGATACGTTTTCTCCGATGACCCAAGCGGGCCGGACCTCGGATATAACCCGGCACATCTCCGGCCAGAGATAGCGGTCATCGTCCTTCCCGAGCCGCTTCCCGGCGGCGGAAAAGGGCTGGCAGGGAAATCCCCCTGAAACAACGTCAACTGTCCGCAGACCTGTCTGCTCATAAAAATCCTCCCCTGTCAGCGTGCGGATATCCCGCCAGATGGGCACACCCGGAAACCGCTTTTGCAGCACCCTGTACGGATAATCCGCATACTCGCACAGCCCGACCGTCCGAAATCCGGCCCACTGTGCGGCGATGTCCAGCCCTCCAACCCCCGAGAACAGCGAGAGGTGCGTCATCCCGCATCCCTCCCGGCCACATCCTCCCATCGTATTTGTGATCGTTCGGCCTCCAGTCTTTCCGACGCCATCCGATAGTAATCCGGATCGATCTCAAATCCGACGAAATCAAATCCCATACGGTGGCAGGCGATCAAACTGGATGCACTCCCCACATGGGTATCAAGTATTTTATCTCCGGGCTTTGCATACTGGGATAAAAGCCACTTATAGAGAGCGACGGGCTTTTGCATGGGGTGGCACCTGTCCGGTTCCGCGTTTACATTGCCAAAATATAGATAATCAAAGCATTTTGCAGTTTTTTTAAAAGATGTCCAAGCTAATTCCCCGGCAGAATAAGTTGATACAGGCTGATGTTTATACCAAAAGATGAATTCTTTGCAGCTTGGCAGCATGTCAGATAAATGATTGTAGCCCCAAATAATCTGATTGCGAGACACGCGGTTTAATTCGGCAAAGTATTCTGACGACGGCTTATAATCATTCGCGGTTAGTGTTTGCCCATATTTACGGATTCTGCTTGTCGGAGAAAATTCCTTATCGATCCCATACGGTGGGTCAACCACCGCCAGCTCAAAATACTTATCCGGGAATTGCTTCATGCCCTCCATGCAGTCCATGAGATACAATTTGTTTAATTCAAGCATTTTTCGATTCCCATCCTTTTCCCATGCGCTTATCAAGCATTTCCTGCATCCGGGCCTCTCCGAGTTCGGGGTCTTTCTGGATTTCGTCCATCCAAAGATCGCACGCCCCGAAATACAGCTTTTTCAGGCGCTCCCCGCCGAAATTGTGATTACGGGCCAGCTCGCAAAGGACAAGCCTGATGCCCAGATTCATGCCGGTCATCACCCACTGTTCTTCCGAGCAGGCGCGGTCGATAAACATCCTGTCCGCAAGTGTTTTGCCCCTGCGCGGCATATGTGCTCTCAAATCAGTCCCTCCCGTCTCTGATCTCCACGAGGATGCACCCTCTGTCGTGCCAGTGGTGTGCGATCTCCCGGACGCATCTCCGGTTGTCGTCCTGTATCACCCAGCCCTTGAGCGCGTCCACGATCATTTTTGCCATGTATGCGTGGTTGTCCAGATCAAGCCTGTCATCCCACCAGAAATCAATGCTCACCGGCTTTTGCGCGGGATTCCGAGGGATGCCCGCCCGGACAAGCGCGGCATGGGTCAGGCTGTGCCAGTACTCGCTGTCGGCCTTGCGGCGCGACCAGTGCTTCCCCGCATAAATCGCGTTCAGACCGTATTCCTTCCCCCACTGGCGCTTACCGGCCTTGGTTTTGGGGTACTCGATGCAGATTGTTTCTCTCACCTGCCGCCCCCCAGCGCCGGGAAAGCCATCCCGGACGCGATCTGCGTCATAATCTCGCGCACGTCGGACGGTAACGCAAGGAATTCGCGCTCCGATTCGGCCCGCGCCGCGTAGGATTTTCTAAATCCAGACATTACGACCGATTGAACCGTATCGCTGTCCATCATAGCCCATTCGCGGAGCTGCATCGGCGTCCCCACAATCCGGCGGATGACCGGAGGGAGCTTTTCAAATTCCTCGGTGTAGCCGTAAATCCCGTTTCGGAGCGCCTTTGAGACGTAGCCCCATGCCTCCATATCGCTCATTTCATCGGGGTGTGTGAGCTTCCTGATCGCCTCTTTAATAGCCCCGATATTGGGCGGGAATCCCTTTCTGTCGCTTGCGATATGCGATTTTACTGCCATTGCAACGATATGGGCGGGGTCATCCGCGAACATTTCCGTCCAAAGATTTACGGCGGCCTCGGCGTCTAACCGCTTCATGTCCCGGTAAAATGCAGGGTACGCAGCTTTCATGATTGACATGACAGCCGTTGTTTCTTCTCGCGTCATGCACGACGGCCTCCTTCACGCAGCATTTGCAGGAAAATATTATCCGTCTCGTCCTCGGACGGGGTTCCGGGTTCATCCTCCCAGCGCCTTTGATTCAGCCATGTTGCCGGGTTTGGGATGAATTGCCCGTTGTGCTTCTGCCATTGCTCGCAATGCTTCTGCGATTCAACAGCGCTCATGATCTGGTCAAACACTTTGGCGTTTGGCTTGATCTTTCCCCATGCCTTTTCAGCCGCACCTTTCCCCTGTTTTCGGGGGTATGCAGACCAAAACTCATCAAAGCGCGTCTCGCGCGTTTTGGATTCGGATTCTGGATTCGGATTCGGATTGGATTCGGATTGGATTAAGGCGGCAACTCGCGGCAACTCGCCGCAACTCGCGGCAACTTGCGGCGAAACTCCGCAATCTGTGTTTTCGGGCGGCGCGGGGTATTTCTCCTTCGAATTGCGAACCCTTTGATGCAAATCCCATTTCGGAAACGATAGGAACGGTTTCCCGTCTACTTCGTAGAGCCTGACCAATCCCACCGACGCCATTTTGAGAACGGCATCTTGTACGTTTTTCTCGGTGATTCCCTGCTTCGTCACGAAAAGCATTGATTTCAGGAAGCTCGGCCTTGCGTCCAACCGGCCATAATCATCCGCCCGCACGATCATACGGTAAAATACCGTTTCCTCGAACGCTGTGAGCTTGTCTATATCGTCGCTGTAGCATATCGATTCTTTTATGATTCGGTTCGGCATCGTCTCACCGCCTTAGAACGGGAGATCGTCGTTGCTGTCCACTGCCGTAAATTCGTTGCTGCTGCTGGGCGTGCCGCCCTTCGATTCGGTGAAAAACGCCCTCTCCGCCTGAATCTCAAAGGCGGTGCGCCTGTTTCCCTCTTTGTCGGTGTAGTCTCTGGTCTGCAGGCTGCCCTCGATCCCGATCAGTTTCCCCTTCGAAAAGTAACGGGAGATAAATTCGGCGTTCTGCCGCCATGCCACGACGTTGAAGAAATCCGATTTCTCCTTGTCCCTCGGGCGGTTGACCGCAACCCGGAAGGATGCGACGTTGACGCCGTTCGGTGTGGCGCGCAGCTCCGGGTCCGCCACGAGCCGCCCAATTACGATGATTCGGTTATACATTTGTGTCCCTCCATTTTTGATAGACCAGACCGCTTTCGTCCCACTCGGGATAATGCTCCCGCAGGTACTCCCGCAGCACCGGCCTCAATTCCTTTCTTTTCTCCCCGTCGTAGGCCCTGTGGCAGCGGCGGCATAGGGTGAGGATGTTTTCCTCTATTCCAAGCCCGCCCTGCGCCCTCGGCAGGTAATGCGCCTCGGGGTTGCCCGGCATGCCGCAGAGTATGCAGCGCCCGCCGTCCCGCTCAGATACCCTGCGCCTGACCTCACGCGGGATCGCCAGAGCCTTTGTCCGCTTGTGCATCCCATCCCTCCATCATTGCCGCCAGCTCCTGCGGCGTCATTGTCTCGACGCCCTGTTCCCTGCAGTCCTGCACCGCCAGACTGATCAGCCGGGACATCTGCGCGGTATCATATGTTGACGATCCGTAGTACAGGATGACGTTGACGCATCCGGGCAGCTTGCTGGGCATTGTCTCGGTCACCCAGCCCTTGCCGTTGCGCTCCCAGCCCTCCCGGAGCCTGTCCGCGCCCTTCGCCGGGATGCATACCGTTTCGCTGTTGCCTCCGATCTCCGGGATATAGCGGCGATAGATTTCCGCCGCCGGGATGCCCAGCCTTTCGGCCAGCTTGCCGGTAAGGGCCCAAAAGTAGGCGTTGGCGTCCAGTGACCGCCGCTCCCGCCAGAGCTTGAGGGTGATCCGGTGCGGCTTATCCATCCCCTGCGCAAAGGCCCTCGCCCGTCTTGCTCCTGCCGGGTCTATCAGGAGGGACACCCACGTTCCCTCCCCGTCGATCTGCCACCGGGCTTTCAGAGCCTTAGCTTCCACTGCTTCCGCGCTCGGTCGCGCAGTACAGGCACAGGCTCTGCCCGTACTTCTTCCGGGATTTTTCCGCAACCCGTTCGGGCGGAATCAGGTCTCCGCTTTTGCCTCTGACCGCTTCAACCGGCTTCCCGCACTGCTCGCAGAGAATCGGCTTTGCGGGTTCCTTTTCAGGCTCCGTCCTGTCGTATTTCGTCCGGTCGGCCGCCCAGTAGACATCCGCGCCAAAGCCCAACGCCTTGCAGGACACCGAAATTGCGTCTGTGAGCGCCATCTTGTAGCACTCGTCCGATGTATAGGGGCCGCTTCTCTCGTTTGCGATAAACGCGCTGCCGCCGGTGCCGGGGATCGCCTCGCTCCACTCGCCGTTGTATTTGATGTACAAGGAGATGTTGCAAAATGCCGCCGTCTCTCCATTGGCCCCCAGCTCCGTCCACTGGCGGTCGATGGTGTACTTCCACCCGATCCCGCAGGGGCCGAAACGCTCGGTCAGGGCCTTAATCCGCCACATTGGGTTAATATCCGTCTTGCCCTTGAGCCTCCCGGCCTGTATCTCCCGCTTTGCGCTGTCCGGCACTGACCTGACGGTATCATAAATTTCTGTTGTCATCTGATTCCCAGCCTTTCCTTCTGTTCGAGAAACACGCCAGCAGCGTTTTGATCGTGTTCTTGTCGGCCTTTGGCTCCGCCGCAACAAACAGGTCCGGACGGATTGCGTAAAGCGCCTTTTCGTCCTCGATCCTGACCGACGGCGGAGAGAGGGACACCGATATCACATTGGAGGCAGTTTCCAGCTTCTTCTTTCCGATCTGCGTCATCTGCCCCAGCAGGTATGATTTCAGCCGTTCCGCCGCATTCTCCTTGGCCTTGCGGCGCTTATAAAGGTTGTCCTCTTCCGACTTGATTGCGCCCGCCTCTGCGGTCAGCCGTTTGACCAGACTGGCGATCCCGTCCGCCTTGCTGTCAAACTCTCCTTCCAGCCCGTCGAGCGTATCCGCAACCGCTTCAAACGGGATTTCCCCGTTTTCGGCCATCTCCTTTACTTTGAGATAATCGTTCGTCAGATCGATCAGGTTCATTTCTGATCCTCCTCCAAAAACTCGTTGGCAACATCATCATTAATCAGTTTCATGCACCGTTCTTCCCAATACCGGGCATTGGCGCGGGCGGTATCCCGCTCCTGCTCAATCTGATGGATTTTTATCGCCTGCGCGGTTACAGTGTCCCGCAGCGTTTCATAATCAAAATATGTCATCATGGTTTCACCTCTTCAATTTCACCGTTTTTAATTGTGTAATAGGTGTTCGCTTTGATCTTTTCTCCGTCTACAATGACCGCTGCGGCGTTGATGATGTTATATCTGCTGTCTCGCTCTGTGAGCACCAATACCGCGCCGATAGCTCCGATCGCCATAGCCTCTTTTCCGAGACCGACCGCCACGCCGCCTTTACCCACTTTTGCTTTGCCGCCGTCTCTCACAATGGCTGCGCCGTAGTCGCCCGCATTGGCCGCGCCGTAGTCGCCCGCGTTGGCCGCGCCGTAGTCGCCCGCATTGGCTGCGCCGCGGTCGCCCGCATTGGCCGCGCCGCAGTCGCCCGCATTGGCCGCGCCGTAGTTGCCCGCATTGGCCGCGCCGCAGTCGCCCGCATTGGCCGCGCCGCAGTCGCCCGCATTGGCCGCGCCGTAGTCGCCCGCATTGGCTGCGCCGCGGTTGCCCGCATTGGCCGCGCCGCAGTCGCCCGCATTGGCCGCGCCGTAGTCGCCCGCATTGGCTGCGCCGCGGTCGCCCGCATTGGCCG
>ENA-UOJO01002264-UOJO01002264.1-human-gut-metagenome-genome-assembly--contig:-P57-NODE-2264-length-21098-cov-12.661313_pt1 | contig 21098 bp, 17 predicted proteins | sample MGYA00242351_ERZ723898 | MGnify/ENA metagenome assembly ERZ723898 | reverse complement strand
CTTCCCTGCTCCACACCTGCCCGAACAGCACATCATCATTCAATTCCGCAAATTTAGGAGCAAATTCCCCCAAAGCCTCTCTGCCTGCCGTTTGTTTGATTGCCATAGCTCAGACCTCCTTGCCCATCTGATAAGCTTGCTCCAGCGCAGGATGTCCGGCGATCTCACCCGCGCCGTTCACACCTCCTGCAAACACTGTGCCAGCCAGCGCACAGCGAGAGAAGCAGTCCACCCAGCCCTGCACGGCCTTCTCTGTGCCCGCCAAGATTGCCCGTGCGCCCTTGGCAAATGCTGCCGCCAGCGTTTCGGAGTTGCCACTCTTGCGGGGACTTGAGGAAATGATCAGCACCTTTTTATCCATTGTAAAACACTCCTTGCATTTCTATATTCGTTGTGTTATTCTCATAGTAGCACATAAACCTAACTTTAGGTCAAGATGTTTTTTGAAAATTTTTGGAGGAAAATTGATGTATTCGATCGGACAGGTGGCAGAGATGTTCGGATTGCCCATCTCTACGCTGCGCTATTATGACAAGCAGGGGCTTTTCCCGAATATGGAGCGAGTATCCGGCATCCGAAAATTCGGTGACACGGAGATTGAATCGCTCCGGGTCATTGAATGTCTGAAAAAGGCTGGCATGGAGATCAAGGACATCCGGCAATTCATGGATTGGTGTGTGGAAGGGCCGTCCACTTATCCACAGCGCAAGGAATTGTTTGAAACGCAGAAGGCACATATGGAGGAGGAGATCGCACGGATGAACCGCACTCTGGATATGCTGAAATTCAAATGCTGGTACTACGAACAGGCGATCCGGGACGGAAATGAGGAAAAACTCGCTGCCATGATCCCCGATGAGCTGCCGGATGACATCCGTGCGATCTACGACAGCTCCCACAAAAAATAATCCCCTCCGAATCGAAGTTGCACCACCTCCCCACGCAACCGCCCTTTTCCGCAAAACGCGGGCAAACTTCAAAAAATGTTACAATTTTCTCATGAAAAAGGGCGGTTTCCCATTGACAGGCTTGTTATAATAGGAGTGTAAAGATTTTTGAGCCAGCACTCGGCGGCTCGGATTGCTTGAAGGTTCCGATTTGCGGACTTTGGAAAAAGAAAGAGGCAACAGCATTATGACCAAGATTGATATTTTCTCCGGCTTCCTTGGTGCCGGTAAGACCACCCTCATCAAAAAGCTCATCAAGGAGTCCTTTGCGGGCCAGAAGGTCGTTCTGATCGAGAACGAGTTCGGCGAGATCGGCATCGACGGCGGCTTTTTGAAGGAAAGCGGCATCCAGATCAACGAGCTGAACGCCGGCTGCATCTGCTGCTCGCTGGTGGGCGACTTCCGCACCGCACTGCAGCAGGTGGTGGAGCAGTACCACCCGGACCGCATCGTCATCGAGCCCTCCGGCGTGGGCAAGCTCTCCGACGTGACCCGCGCTGTGGAAGGCGTGGCCGAGCACCTGGACGTGCAGCTGAACAGCTTTGTCACCGTAGCGGACGTGAACAAGGTCAAGATGTATATGAAGAACTTCGGCGAGTTCTACGATGACCAGATCAGCCATGCAAGCTGCATCATCCTGAGCCGCACCCAGACTGCCAGCGAAGAGAAGATTGCTACAGCGGTGGCCATGCTGCGCGAGAAGAACCCCACCGCCACCATCGTCACCACCGCGTGGGATGCCCTGACCGGTGAGCAGATTTTGAACGCTATGTCCACGAAGGACGACTTCAAGGCAGAGCTGATCGCCATGGCAGCCAAGGCCAATGAGGAGCATGCCCACGAGGACGAGGAAGAAGAGCACGAGCATCACCATCATCATTACGATGAGAACGGCGTGTGCAGCTGCGGCCATCACCATCACGACGACGAGGATGACGATGACGACGAGGACGAACATGAGCATCATCACCATGACCACGATGACGATGATCACGACCATGACCACTGCTGCCATCATCACCATGACGACGAGGATGATGACCACGATCACGATCATTGCTGCCACCACCATCACGACCATGATGAAGAGGAACACGAACATCATCACGATGAGGACGGCCACTGCTGCTGCGGTCATCATCACCACCATCATCACGATGGCCACGATGCCGATGAGGTCTTCACCAGCTGGGGCGTCGAGACCGCCAAGAAGATCGCAAAGGCTGACATCGAGCATGCGCTGACCGAGCTGGATACCGGCAAGTACGGCATGATCCTGCGCTCCAAGGGCATCGTGGACGGCGGCGCAGATGGCTGGCTGGAGTTTGACTATGTGCCCGGCGAGTGGGAAGTCCGTTCCCGCGGCGCAGACGTCGGCGGCAAGCTGGTCGTCATCGGCTCCAAGCTGGACGAGAAGGCCATTGCCGGCCTGTTCGGCTGCTGAGCCCGGACAACACAGAGGAGGAAAACCGTTTATGGCAAATGAGATCCCGGTCTACCTGTTTGTGGGCTTCCTCGAAAGCGGAAAGACCAAATTCATCCAGGAGACCTTTGAAGACCCCAACTTCGACTCCGGCGACAAGACCCTGCTGCTGGTCTGCGAAGAGGGCGAAGAGGAATACAATCAGAAGAAATTCGCCTTCCCCGGCGTGACCCTCTACAATCTGGAGGACAAGGCAGAACTGAACCCCCAGAACCTGGCCAAACTGGCCAAGGAAGCAGATGCAGGCCGCGTGGTCATCGAGTACAACGGCATGTGGCTGCTGCAGGACCTGGCCAACAATCTGCCCGAAAACTGGATCGTCTACCAGTGCATCGCCACGGCCGATGGCACCACGGCCCTCACCTATGCCCGCGACAACTCCATGCGCGCTCTGCTGCTGGACAAGATCGCCCGCAGTGAGCTGATCGTCTTCAACCGCGCCGAGGCCGTCAACAACGACGCCGCCCGTCAGGAGCTGCACAAGCTGGTGCGTCAGGCATCCCGCAAGTGCGACATCGCCTACGAGTTCAAGGACGGCAGCGTGGCTTACGACGACATCCCCGACCCGCTGCCCTTCGACATCAACGCCCCGGTCATCGACATCCCGGACGACGATTACGGCATCTGGTATATGGACTGCCAGGACGAGCCCCAGAAGTACGCGGGCAAGACCGTGAAGTTCCTGGCGCAGGTCTGCCAAACCAACCGCGCGGGCAAGAACAGCTTCGTGCCAGGCCGCTTTGCCATGACCTGCTGTGTGCAGGACATCCAATTCGTCGGCTTCCCCTGCTCCTACGATGGCTACAAGGCGCTGGAGCAGCGCGCCTGGGTCACTGTGACCGCAAAGGTCAATTACAAGTTCCACAACATCTACCGCGGCAAAGGTCCGGTGCTGACCGCCATCTCGGTCGAACCCGCCGAAAAGCCGCTGAACGATGTCGTCACATTCTCTTAACCCGCACACTGAAATCACATCAAGGAGGATCTCACCATGAAAACGTTGTTTCGCGTTCTGGGCGCGGCTGCTGCCGTCGCCGCCACCGGTGCCGCCATCGTGGTGCTGGACAAAATTCTGAACGACAAGGGCCCGCTCCACGTCGAAGAGGTGGAGTTCCCCGAAGAGGCTGAAAAGGACCCCGCAGAGGCCGCCAAGGCAGCCGAAGCCTACGCCGAAGGCGAGGCCAAGACTGCTGAGCCGGGCGACGCATGGCCCCCGGCCTTCGAGAAGGCATCCGAGGAAAAGGCATCCGAAGAGCCGGAGGCTCCCGCTGCACAGCCGGAGACGGCCGAGGAAAAGCCTGTGGCCGAGGAAGCACCCGTGAATCCGGTGGAGGCCGGCCCCGCCGTCGCCCCCAAGGATGAGACGGGCAAGTTCGACGTCACCAAGATCGCTGAGGCCAGCGATTTCACCGGCGTGGAAGAGGAATCCGGCTGCAAGAGCTGAGATCGTGAAAGACAAAAAAGGACGTCTCGTCACAGGATGAGACGTCCTTTTTTGATGCGTTTTATGTGCCGTTGGCAATCTGCTTCAGCCGTTCTTTGTCCAGTACGGTGACGCCGCCGCGGTAAAGGCGGACAAGGCCCTCCCCGGCAAAGTATTTCAGCAAGCGGCTGACGACCTCGCGGGCGGAGCCCATGTAGCGGGCGATCTGGTCGTGGGTCATGCGGACATCCACGCCGCCGGTCTTGGCCAGCTCATCGGTGAGGAAGATGGCCAGCCGCCGGTCGGCGCTCATGAACAGGATCTGCTGCATGGTCCACATGGTGTCGGAGAAGCGCTCGGCGGTCATCTGGTAGGCGTAGCAGCGGACATAGACGTTCTGCTGCATCAGCTGGCGGAACACGCCTGCGCCGATACAGTAGGCCTCGGTGTCCTCCTCGGCGTCGATGTACAGGTCAAAGTTGACGGAATCCATCACGCAGGATGCCGACAGAATGCAGACTTCGCCGGGAAACAGCCGGTAGAGCGTGATGTCCCGCCCATCCTCCGAGAGCAGATAGGCCCGCAGCTGGCCCGACCGCAGCAGCAGGATGCCCACGCAGTTCTCGACCGGGCTGTGGACCCGCTCCCCTTTCCGGTAGCGCACCGGCCGGGTGAAGCGGCAGAGCTGCGCCTGTTCCTCCGGCGTGAGCTGGTCCCAGAATGGGAAAGCGCAGGCCAGACAATTCCGGTTGACCGGAGTGTTTTGCACATCGGACATGGTGTTATCCTTTCCGCACCGCTTTGGCAGCTTCGGTGCCTGCAAGTGCTCCCTCATAAACGGCCTTGGCGACCTGCAGCAGCCCGCCGGTGCAGTCCCCGGCGGCGTAGAGGCCGGGCAGGGTGGTCTGCATCTTCTCATCCACGACGATGCGGTTTCCCTCTACTTCGGCCCCCAGCTTGCGGGCCAGCGCCGTGCTGCCCGCCACGCCCAGCGCCACGAACACGCCGGACAGGGGCACCCGTCGGCCGCCGTTCAACTGCACACCGGTGACGGTCTGTTCGCCGAGGATGGCGTCCACTGTTTCGGGGCAGACTGTCACCTCCGGCGGGAACTGTGCCGTCAGCGGGGCCCCGTTGGTCAGGAGGGTGACGCTCTTTACCAACGGCAGAAGGGCCTGTACCTCATGCAGGGCATATTCGCCGCTGCCCAGCACCGCCACATCCTTTCCCCGGTAGAAAAAGGCGTCGCAGGTGGCGCACCAGCTCACGCCATGGCCTTCCAGCCCTGCCAGACCGGGGATCTTCGGTGCGGCGCGGGAAGCGCCGGTGGCCAGGATGACGGCATCGGCGGGGAACTCGCCCGCCAGCGTCTCGACGGTGAGCTTGTCGGTGTAAGTCAGGCCCACGGCCTCGGTGGAAACGAACTGCACCCCCAGCGCTCTGGCCCCTTCGATGCCCCGGCGTTCCAGTTCGGCACCGGAGATGGGTTCGGCAAAGCCGTAGTAGTTCTGGATGTGCGCGGCGCGGTCCAGTGCGCCGGGCCCTTTGGTGAGAACGGTCGTTTCGACCCCTGCGCGGGCCGTGTACAGAGCGGCCGACACGCCGGCCGGGCCGGAACCGATGATGACGATGTTGGGCATGGGAAGCCTCCTGAAGTTTTTCTTCTAGTATACACCTTTTCCCGCAAAAATCTGTGACCAGGTCTCAAAACTGCACACTTTTCATCCGGGGCCGAGTGTGTTATACTGAATCGACTGAATTTGACCCAGGGAGGCACCGAACATGTCCAAGCAGCGTTTGCTTTTTATCACCACCGGCGGCACCATCGCCAGTGTGCGCACCGCACAGGGGCTGCGGCCCGTTCTGACCAGCGAGGAACTGCTGGCCCATCTGCCGGAACTGAACGAGCTGTGCTGCCCGGAGACGCTGGCGCTGTGCAGCATCGACAGCACAGACCTCGGCCCCGAACACTGGCTGCTGATGGCGCGGGCCGTGCAGGAGAATTATGCGCTCTACGATGGCTTCATCATCTGCCACGGCACCGATACGCTGGCCTATTCGGCGGCGGCGCTGTCCTACCTCATCCAGAATGCGGACAAGCCGATCATCCTCACCGGTGCGCAGCAGCCCATCTCCAATGAGATCACCGATGCGAAGAAAAACCTGCGCGACAGCGTCATCTGCGCGCTGGACCCCGGCAGCCGGGGCGTGATGGTGGTGTTCGGCGGGCATGTCATCGCAGGCACCCGCGCCAAGAAGAACAAGACCATCAGCTACGATGCCTTTGCGTCGGTCAATTTCCCGGCGCTGGCGCTGGTGCAGGGTGACCGGCTGGTGCGGTATATCCCCTCGCCCTGGCCCACCGGCCCAGTGGAGTTTGGCCGGGCGCTGAACCCGAAGGTCTTTCTGCTCAAGCTGACGCCCGGCCTTGGCCCGGAACTCATCCCAGCCATTTTTCAACAATACGACTGCGTCATTGTGGAAAGCTTCGGCGTGGGCGGCATCCCGCAGCGGCTCATGGACGCTTTTGCAGAGAATCTGGGCGATTACGACAAGACCCGCAAGATCCTGATCTTAACCACACAGGTCACCTACGAGGGCAGCGATGTGGGCATTTACGAGGTCGGCAAGCGGGTCCGGAACCGTTTCCGCTTCCTGGAAGCCCACGACATGACCATCGAGGCCGTCGTCACGAAGGTGATGTGGCTGCTGGCCCAGAACTGTGAGAGCTTCGACCAGCTCCAGCAGCGGTTCTATCGGCAGGTCAATTTTGATACATTTTATCATTGAAAATAACAATACCGCCGAACGGCGGTATTGAAGGCGCTGTGTCCAAAACGCAGGCGGCCGCCCCTTGCCGGTACCTAGGCGCCGGGCAGGGCGATTTTCGGTACGTTTCAGATCATGAAAATCGCCCCCAAATTTACAAAAACGTTGCAACTGTGCCGTTGCACAAGCCAAAAGGTATGGTATACTATAAGAGGATTCTGGCAGAACTTCTGCCGCAAATGCCCCGCTGAGGGGCCAAGATAAAGGAGCATTGGAACAGTATGGTTCGCATTACTATGGAAGACGGCGGCGTCATCGACATTGAGCTGAATGAGGAAGCCGCCCCTCTCACCTGTGAGAATTTCAAAAAGCTGGTCGGTCAGGGCTTTTACAACGGCCTGACCTTCCACCGCGTCATCCCCGGCTTTATGATCCAGGGCGGTTGCCCGCTGGGCAACGGCACCGGCGGCCCCGGCTGGAGCATCAAGGGTGAGTTTGCTGCCAATGGCGTCAACAACCCGATCAAGCACACCCGCGGCGTCATCAGCATGGCCCGCAGCATGAGCCCGAACAGCGCCGGTAGCCAGTTCTTCATCATGCACCAGGATGCCCCCCATCTGGACGGCCAGTATGCCGCATTCGGCAAGGTCGTGGCCGGTATGGACGTGGTGGACAAGATCGCTGCAGTCGCCACCGACTGGAACGACAAGCCCAAGACCCCGGTCCGGATGAAGACCGTCGAGCTCATCGAGGGCTGAATCACGATCTGAAAAAGAGCTTTCCGCCGCAGGGCGAATTTCACCCCATGTGTTAGACAGTATACTGTCTAACACATGGGGTGTTTTGTATGCCGAAAGGGCACCTCAAGTACAATGGAACACGGATCAGATTTTTGTCAATCCCGGCTGTCCGCCTCCAGCAGCGCGCGCTTCACGCTGATGAGGCTCTGCGGGCTCACGGAAAAGCTGCGCAGGCCGAGTTTCAGGTACTGCACGGTGTTGGCTGGGTTGCCGACGGCCAGACCGCAGATGGTCACGGGGATCTGGCCTGCGTCCGCCGCCTCCACGACCATGGCGATGAGCTTTTTCATCGCGTGGCTGGCCGGGCGGTAGTAGCGCTCGGCGATGGAGAGGTCGCGGTCCACGGCATGGGTGTACTGGATGAGGTCGTTCGTCTCAATGACGAAGAACTCACACCCGTGGGCCACGAATTCTTCCGCCGTCAGGCAGGCCGACGGCACACTGAGCATGACGCCGAAGGGCATCTTCTCATTGAAGCGCTCCCCCCGCTCCCGCAGGTGCTGGCGGCAGTGCTCCACCAGCTTCATGGCTTCGTCCCAGTCTTCCAGATTGGTCACCATCGGGAACATCACCCGCAGCGGGCCGTCTGCCGCCGCACGGAACAGCGCACAGATCTGGGTCTCGAACTGATGGGGGCGGCGCAGGCTGCTGCGGATGCCCCGCAGGCCCAGCTTGGAGGACTCCGGCCCTTGATGGGCGTCGGCCATGGTGCGGTCTGCACCAAAATCAAAGGTGCGCACCGTGACCACCCCGCCCTTTGCCGCCGCCAGGCAGGAGTGATAGAACACATACTGCTCCTGCTCGTCCACCGGACGGCCCGGCAGCATCATATAACCGCTGCGCAGCAGACCCACGCCGGACGCGCCGGACTGCCGCGCCGTTTCGATGTCCTCCTGCCCGAAGCAGTTGGCCAGCAGTTCAAAAGGCTGGCCGTCCTTCGTCCGGCACGGCAAGGCGCAGACGCGGTTCATCTCCTCGTTCTCCCACTGCTTCTCGCAGATGCGGGACATCGCCTGCTGGCGGGTGACGGCATCCGGGTCGAGGATGCACTCGCCGTTGTCGGCATCCAGGATGGCCGTGCGGCCGTCGCAGTCGTTCAGAAAATCGCTGCCCACCTGCACGATGCCGGGGATGTGCATGGCCCGCGCAATGATGGCCGCATGGCTCTGCTTGTTGCCTTCTGCCGTGATGATGCCCAGGATCATTCCGGCGGGCACACTGAACAGGTCGCTCGGCATGAGCACCTCTGCCGCCAGGATGACGGGGTGGTCCAGCGCCAGCCAGACGCGGGGGCGGTTGGTCAGGATGTTCACCACGCGGCGGGCGGCATCAAGGATGTCCACGCTGCGCAGCTGCATATAGGCGTTGTCTTCCATCTGGGCCAGCTGGTCGGCATAGCGGCGGCCGGCCCGGTCTACGGCTTCGGCTGCGCCGACGCCCGCCTTGATCTGGAACCGGACTTCGTTCATGAAGCCCTCGTCCTCCAGCATCATGCTCTGGAACAGGAAGATGGCCTGTTCGGTTGGACCGCTGCGCTCAGCCATCGAGTCCAGCTCGGCCTGTGCCGTCTTGACGGCCCGGTCCAGCAGCCGTTGTTCCCGGTCCGGGTTGAACGGCCCTGTGCCGAAGCTCTCGGTCCTGCGCTCCACACGACTCACCTGCCCCAGCACCAGGCCGGACGAGGCGGCATATCCCTGATAGACTTTCATTCCTCCGTCACCTCCGTCGGGGCAGGCGCGGTCAGTGTGCGGAAGACCAGCGCCTGCAGGAATGTATTGGGCAGCAGCGCTGCCCATGCGGCCTGTGCCGCGTTTCCGCTGCCCTCGAACAGCGGTTCAAATCCCTCGATGCGGGTGCGGTCACAGGTCTCCAGAAACGCCTTTGCCAGCGTCTCCACCGTGTAATACCGGGTGGGGTCCACGCCCACATCCTCAGCGGCCGCTTCCAGCGGGGCCAGCTCTGCGTCCTGCATGTTGGCCAGCTTGAGCGCCAGGTCTGCCGTCAGTGTCACCGGGTACTTTGCCTTCACCGCCTTCTGCACGGCGTCGAACCGCTGCCGGAATGCGGCAGCATCCTGTGCGGTCTGCTCGTTCTTCGCCACCGCGTAGGCACAGCCGCGCAGCCGCCCGAAAGCCCGCAGGGTGTCGTAATAGCCCAGCTCGATGTTCCGTCTGGCGGTGTCCGGGTCAAAGTGGAGGATATCGCCCAGTTCCCAATAGCTGCGCACCATGGTGGTGGGCAGGCCGGTGCGGTTGGGCAGGGTGATGCCCACCCCTTCCAGATCGACACAGACCAGCTCCTCGGCCCCCATTTTCTGGGCCAGCCCTGTGGGCATGTTGTCGCGGTAGCCGCCGTCCAGAAACTGCACCCCGTCGATCTGTTTGGCCCGCAGCGCCGGGAAGCAAGCAGCCGAAGCCAGCAGGTAATCTTTCACCTTGCCTTTCGGGATCTCTTCCAGCGGCAGCTCACGGGGCTTCAGGCCCCGCTTTTCCACCGTGACGAGCCCGAACCGGATGGGCGAGGCGCGCAGCGCGTCCTCGTCCAGCACCCGCTCCACGATCTCTTCCAGCGGGGTGACATCCATGCCGCCCGCGCGCACCACGTCCCGCAGGAACTGGTGCAGCTCGGTCAGATTCCGGGTCTCCTCCGGCAGCTCCATCACGTCCTGGCTGCGGATGCTGGTCCACATATCCCGTGCGGTCTCGTACAGGTCCAGCGCGAACATCGCGCCGTTCAGGCTGCCCACACTGGTGCCGGTGATGATCTGCGGGTTCCAGCCGAGTTCGGTCAGGGCACGCCAGACGCCCACCTGATAGCTGCCGCGGGCCCCGCCGCCGGCAAGCACCAGTGCCTTTCTGGGGGTATCGTTCTGCGCCATCCAATACGCCTCCTTGTCGTCCGATTCAAACCTGCAAAAAGTATACCATATTTTCGGGAAAATTTCTCCCTGTTTTTGGAACAAAAAGCGTGGTATAATTTAGTAAATTATGACTGTGAGGAGGACTGCATGAACTGCAACCAATGGATCTTTGATATGGACGGCACCCTGACCGACAGCATGACTGCGGTGTGGGAGAACGCCCCGCTGGCGCTGCTGCGCCGCTACGGCCGCACTCCAAGGGCCGACCTGCGCTCCACGCTCCTGAGCATGGGCATGGCGGACGGGGCGCAGTACCTCATCCGCGAATACGCGCTGCCCCTGCGGCCGGAGGACTATTTCGGCGTGATGCGCTCGGTCATCGCCGAGCTGTACGAGACCGTGGAGCTCAAGCCCGGTGTGCGGGAGCTGCTGGCCCGCCTCAAGGCTGAGGGTGCCCGGATGTGCATCTGCTCCAACACCTGGAGCGACCAGTGCAAAACGGTGCTCACCCGCCTGGGTGTGGACGACTGCTTCGAGTTCTACATCGAAGCCCAGGGCCCCCTGCACAAGAGCCGCCCGGACGTCTTTTTCGCAGCCTTACAGCGCCTCGGCGGCACCGACCCACACGGCTGCGCCGTCTGCGAGGATTCCCTCTACGCGGCCCGCACCGCCCACGACGCAGGATTTTACGTCATCGGCATCGCCGACGCCGCCAGCGCCGCCGATGAACCCGCCCTCCGCCGCGTCAGCGACCAGTTCCTGACCCGGTGGGCGGAGTTGAAGTTCTGACAAAAAGAGGCCTTGCCCGTTGGACAAGACCTCTTTTCTATCGTTTACCGTTCCAAAAACTTCCGGAAGGCTGCCCTCACGGCGGCTTCGCGGCCGCGGGGGATGGGGACGCGGGCACCGCTGCGCATCCACAGCTCCCCTACGGACAGCTGCGATGCCGCCGCCAGGTTGACCACATAGGAGCGGTGGGGCTGCAAAAAGCGCCGGTCGGCCAGCAGCGGCTTTGCCACTTCGGAGAAGGGCACCCGCAGCGAGAGCGAGGCCACATCCTCGCCGCTGGCAAGGTGGAAATGCACCACATGGTGGGTGCATTCCAGATACTCGATGTCCGCAAAGGGGAGGGCCCGCAGGCCGGTCGCCGTCGTCACCGGGATGACGGGGCCGTACTCCGGCTCGGTGGCGCGGTCCAGCAGGGCGGTGAGCTGTTCGGGCCGGAAGGGGATCTGCAAATACTGCATCGCATCCACCCGGAACGCCTCGTAGGCGTAGGCAGGCGTGTGGGCCAGAAACGCCAGCGGTGCCCGCACCCCGCGCTGCCGCAGCTGCGCCGCTGCCTGCAGACCTGCCGCCGGGTTTGCCGCTGTCAGCTCGATGAGATACAGCTCAAACCGGCTGCCCGCATCCTCTTTCCGGAGCAGTGCCCCCGCGTCCTCCAGCTGTTCCACGATGCAGGCGTCTGCCCGGCGGGCATAATATTCAAGGCAGTGCCGCTGCACCCGCCCCCGCAGCACCGCATCCGGGCTGCAGACCGCAATGTGAAAGATCATTTTTTCAATTCCTTCCTCCTGCCCGGCCTTCCGGGCGCTTGCATTTTGCGCCGCACGGGAGTATAGTTACTATAAAATCAGAAAAGGAGACGCCGCCATGAATCAGCCCCTTGTCAGCATCATCCTGCCCGTGTACAACGCCCAGAACCATCTGGCCCGCTGCGTGGGCAGCATCTGCGCACAGACCTATTCCAACATCGAGATCATCATCCTGAACGACGGTTCCAAGGACCAGAGCCTGCCCGTCTGCGAAGAGTTCCGCGCCAAAGACCCCCGCATCGTGCTGGTGGACAAGGAAAACTCCGGCGTAGCGGACACCCGCAATCTGGGCCTGAAGCTGGCCGGCGGCAAGTATGTGCAGTTCGTGGACAGCGACGACTATCTCGACCCGGACTTCACAGCTGCTCTCGTGGCCGCGGCCGAGGAGCACACCGCCGACCTCGTCATCGCGCCCTACAAGATGGTCATCCCGGCGGGCGCTTCCAAGCCCGAACAGGTGCTCGATAAGATCCAGGACGAGCTGGGCGTCATGAGCGTCGCCCGGCCCCCGGAGATGCGGGAGTACGGTTTTCTGCCCGCAGGCGTTTATGACAAGGACACCTTCGCCCTCCGCCTGATGGACAAGCCCGCCTCCTATTTTTACAGTGTGCTCTGGAACAAGCTCTACCGCCGCGACCTCCTGACCCGGAACGACATCCAGTTCGTCAGCGAGATGCACTGGGCCGAAGACCTCGTCTTCAACCTGCGGTATATCCAGTACGCCGAGACCTTCGTTTCCATCGGCAAGGCCGGTTATTACTACGTCCAGAACCCGCAGAGCATCTGCCACACCCAGGTCCACGTATCCACCGTGGTGCAGAACAAGCTGCAGGTGTTCCGCTATTACAAAGACCTCTACACCCGCCTGGGCATGTATGAGGAGGTGCGCCCCCAGCTGTATAAATTCCTGGTGGACATCGCCGAGAGCACCTACCCCTCCGGCCCGTTCAAAAAGGCCATTGATGAGGCAAAAGCCTACTGGAAAGAGCACAAACCGGAACAGGAATGATAACAAAAATCGAGAGGCCGATGGCCTCTCGATTTTCGTTATGAGAGGTTACGCTCCGATGGCAGCGCACTTCTTGGCCAGCCAGTCGCGCTCCTCCTCGGTCAGGCGGGGAGCGAGCTTGGTGAAGACCTCGCGGTGGTAGGCGTTCAGCCACTCGATCTCGTCCTTGGTCAGGATGCCGGGCACCACAGGCGAGGTGGCGATGGGCACAAAGGTCAGCGGGCGGAAGGCCAGGAAGGTGCCGTACTGGTTGTCGGCCTTGTGGTAGCACTCCAGCTCGTTCTCGATGCGGATGCCGACGACGCCGCTCTCGTAGACGCCCGGCTCGTCGGTGACGATCATGCCCGGCTGGAACACGGTGGTGTTGCGGCCGTTCAGAGCGTGGGGGCCTTCGTGGACATTGCCCACGAAGCTGACGCTGTGGCCGGTGCCGCAGCGGTAATTGATGAGGTGCTGCCACAGCGGCTCACGGGCGATGGTATCCAGCATGTGGCCGTCGCAGTAGTTCAGCCAGACGGCCTTGGCAATGTCGATGTGGCACTGCAGCGTCCAGGTGTAGAACCGCTTTTCGTCCTCGGTCAGCTCGCCCAGCGGGTAGGTGCGGGTGATGTCGGTGGTGCCGTCCATGTAGGTCGCGCCGCTGTCCACCAGCAAAAAACCCTTCTTTTCGAGCTTGGCGTGGTCTTCCTCGGTGGCGTGGTAGTGCATCATGGCCGCGTTGCCGCCGTAGGCTGCAATGGTGCCGAAGCTCTCCACGATGAACTTGTCCTGTGCCGAGCGGTACTTGTGGAGGATCTCGTCCACGGTCAGCTCCGTCAGCTCTTCGCCTGCGGCCAGACGCTCTTCCAGCTCCTTCTGGAACCGCACCATGGCCACGGCATCGCGCAGATGGGTCTCACGGTTGTGGTTCAGCTCGGTCTCGTTCTTGACGCCCTTCATCGGCAGCAGCGGGTCGGCCTCGTCCTTGACGGTCAGGACCGGGTTGTTGCGCAGGGTCTCGTAGACCGCATAGTTGACGGAAGCCGGGTCGGCCAGAACGGTCTGGGCCTCGGTCTCTGCGGCCAGGAAGGTGAGGATGTCGTCATATTCGGCGATCTCGACGCCGTTCTCCTTCAGCTCGGCAGCGGCCTCCGCGCCCAGACGACGGGTGTTGATGAAGAGGACGGCACGGTCCCCGGTCACATAGCAGTAGGCCATGGCGTAGGGAGTGCACTGGATGTCCATCGCGCGGAGGTTCAGCAGCCAGGCCAGGTTGTCCAGCTTGCCCACCAGCTGGGCCGTGCAGCCCAGCTCCTTGAGCTTGGCCCGCAGCTGCTCCAGCTTCTCGGCGGGGGCAAAGCCCGCATACTCCTTGCTCAGGAGCCAGGCCGGGGTCTCCGGCAGGGCAGGGCGGCCCTCGGTCCACAGCTCATCTTCCAGATTCAGGGTCTTGATGGTGCCGTGCTTGGCGTCCAGCGCTTTCTGTACGCTGCGCACCAGCTGGCAGGAAGCGGTCAGGCCGCACAGGCCCAGCACACCGCCTTCCGGCAGGGCATCGGCGCAATACTGCTCCACGGTGGGCACACCCGGCTCGCCCATCCGTTCCAGCTCGATCTCGGTGCCTGCGATCTCCTTTTCGGCCTGCACAAAATAGCGGCCGTCGGCCCACAGGGCGCTCTTGTCTCTGGTCACGACGAAGTTCGAGTTCTCGCCGTGGAAGCCGGAGAAATAGGTCAGGGAGGTGTAGTGGTCGGGCAGATACTCGCTGGAGTGCGGGTCGCCCACCGGGATGAGGTAGAGGTCCACGCCATTGGCGTCCATGGCGGCGCGCAGCGCAGCCAGACGCTCAGGGACTGTATTCATGCTCATGATAAAAGCCTTCTTTCTTACACTTGCACTTGCCGGAAAAACGTCCGGCGGCGGTTCTCGCTGGCTCCTATTGTATCATTCCGGCGCACGGATTGCAATTGCCCCGGCCGTTTTACTCCAACGGGGTGAAACGGCGCTTATTCGTCCTCCGTCTTGGATTTCAGATCCAGCTCCGGCATCAGCTCCTCGCTGATGATGGTGAGCATCTGCTCCATTTTGTCCACGTCCTCAGCGGGGAAGCGCTCCCGCACACGCTCGACCACGGTGTGCAGGTAGGAATAGCTGATGTTGTAATACTCGAAATACTTCTGGGTGGGGCGCAGATGGTACTCGCGCCGGTCCTTGGCGGACTGGATCTTTTCCACGTAGCCCTTGCGCATCAGGCTGCCGATCTTATACGCCGCGTTGGGGGTAGAGATCTTCATCATCCGCGAGAACTCCGCAATGGTGGGCTCGCCCATGGCCATGATGCCCTCCATGCAGAAGGACTCCACCGTGGTCAGGGTCGCCTCGCGGGTGGCAAAGCGCTGAAACACGTTCTGATAGAAGTGCAGCTTGAATTTTGTGTAAACGTCGTTGAATGCTTTTTCCAGCATGGTACGGCTCCTTCCGATTGCTCAATTTCCTTTAGTATACCATGTTTTTTCCCAGAAGCAACGGAATTTTTCCGTTTTGAAACAAAGGACCCCCCAGCCCATGCAGGCCGGGAGGTCCTTTGCGTTAAGGGGGACGCTCACTGCGTCGGGGATGTTCAGGTGGTGCCGAGGAGCTTTTTGAGCCGGAGCCATGCGCCGAAGACGTCCATCTTGGTGACATAATGGTCCGGGTCAAAGAAGGACGCATCCTTCTTGTCGGCCGCGTCCATCAGGCCGTTCTGGACCGCCCAGCGGGTGGCCTTTTGCAGCTCGATCTCTTCGGCGGGGATATCGCCGTAAAGGGTGGGCAGAGCCACCTCCGGTTTGCCTGCGGTCTCCCACAGGAGCAGCGCCAGCGCACGGCGGTCGGTCGGCACCGGCACACCCTGGGGCAGCGCATTGGCGAGGTAGAGGTCTACGCCCAGGCTCACGCCCTGCCACACCACGATGCCTGCGGCTGCGCCGCCCACCGCGATGGTCGCCGCCGTTGCCAGCGGAGAGGGCGCTGCGTCCTCGATGATCTCCGCCGAGCGGTACTGCGCCCGGATGGTCACATCCTCGGCAGGCATCTGGAAGGTCATGGCCTCGGCCCGGTAATCGACGTTGATATCGCCGCTGAGCTTGTCCGACGAAATGCTCCACAGGTCAAACGTCATGCCGTCCGGAATGTCGTTCTGGTCCAGCACCACGGTCAGGGTTTCGTTCTCCTTGGCGGAAACGGACGTCTTGCCGTCGATCGTGCCGCCGATGACGGTCACGGTGTAGGTGGTGGGTTCCGGTTCCGGTTCCGGTTGAGGCTCCGGTTTGGGTTCCGGCGTCGGTTCAGGCTCCGGTGTCGGTTCCGGTTTCGGTTCGGGTTTCGGTTCGGGTTCGGGTTCCGGCTTGGTGATGAGCTCGCCGTTCAGCACCACGTCATCGTCCGGCATGGTAAAGGTCACGGTCTTCTTGTCGACGCCGTAGCTGCTTTCGGCGATGGGCTGGCCGTTCAGGCTGAAAATCTCGGTGTCGGCAGTGATGGTCACTTCCTTCGTCGTGGCATTGCTGGTCACGACGTAGGGCTTCCAATCCGCAGACACACCGTTGACTTTCTCGATCTTGGCATTGGAGGAGGCCGCATCCCAGGTGATGGAGTGGAGACCTGTTACCTCGTCCAAACCTGTGTTGCCGTTGAATATGCCGCCGTTCACGGTGCCGCCGTTGTTGCTCACACTGCCCGCGAAGGTGCCGCCAGAGATCGTTCCGTTGGTGTTGTTTTCCACTGTCCCTTCAAAGGTGCCGTTTTCGATCATGCCGTTGTTCTCGACCGAGTTCTTGAACGTGCCATTCTCAATGCGGCCCGGTCCCATATTGTCGACCTCGCCGTGGAAGGTTCCGCCCAGAATGCCGCTGTTGTTGAACACTTTGCCGTTGAACTCGCCGCCCGTGATGGCCGTCGGCTTGCCCACAAAGACGTTGCACTCCACCGCCGAACCATCTCCGATGGTGCTGAAATCGAACAGCCCGCCGGTCTGGTTGCTGCCCGTCAGAAGCAGCATGTCGCCATTGGTCGGGTCATTGGGGATGTACTCCCAGCCGTCGCCCTTGCAGGGGGTTTTGCCGCCGTCGGAATCCTTCGGCCAGCCGTTCTCCATGACGAGGTCGGTGCTGGTGATTGTTCCGTTCAGCACCACGTCATCGTCCGGCATGGTAAAGGTCACGGTCGTCTTGTCGCTGCCGTAGCTGCTGTTGCAGTTGCCCGTGCCGATGGGCTGGCTGTTCAGGCTGAAGATCTCGGTGTCGGCAGTGATGGTCACTTCCTTCGTCGTGGCATTGCTGGTCACGACGTAGGGGGCCCAATCCGCAGACACACCGTTGACTTTCTCGATCTTGGCATTGGAGGCCACGGTGATGTTGTAGCCGCCTGTTACCCCGGTCAGGTTCGCATTGCCGTTGAACACGCCGCCGTTCACGGTGCCGCCGTTGTTTTCCACCTTGTACGTGAAGGTGCCGTTATTGATGGTGCCGTTGTTTTCCACACTGCACATGTTCTTGAAGGTGCCGTTCTCTATGGTGCTGTTGTTTGTCACACTGCACGCGTTCTTGAAGGTGCCGTTCTTTATGGTGCCGTTGTTTGTCACACTGCACGTGTCCTGGAAGGTGCCGCCAGAGATCGTTCCGCCGGCGTTGTTTGTCACTTTTTTCTCAAAGGTGCCACCGGTAATTGTCGCAGACGATTGAATCGCACACTGCACAGGCTCTGTGGAGCTGAAATCATACTCTCCACTCGTCAGAGTCAGTGTCTTGGTGATGTGATCGTAACTCCAGTCGGTGCCACTGCAAGAGATTTTGCCGCCGTTGGAATCCTTCGGCCAGCCGTTCTCCATGACGAGGTCGCCGGAGGCGATTGCTCCGTTCAGCACCACGTTATCGCCCGGCATGGTGAAGGTCACGATCGTCTTGTCGCTGCCGTAGCTGCTGTTGCAGTTGCCATCGCCGATGGACTTGCCGTTCAGGCTGAAAATTTCGGTGCTGGCGGTGATGGTCATGGTGGTGTCTTTGTAAGAGTAGAGGTCCCATGCCGTGTCGGGCGTTCCATCCGCGTTCAGCGGGCCTTCGCCGTTCACTTGGCTTACACTGCCATCCGTTACGGTGACGTAGTAGGCACCGGTCAGGTTTGCGTTCCCGTTGAATATGCCGCCGAGTATTTTGCTGCCGTTGTTCTTAGACAGGCCCGCCGCAAAGGTTCCACCAGAGATCGTTCCGTAGTTGTTGTTCACTGTTCCCTTAAAGGTGCCGCCAGAGATCGTTCTGTGGAGGTAGTTTGTCACTTTTCCATTGAAGGTTCCACTGGTGATGGTGCCTTGATTTGTCACACTGCCCGCAAAGGTGCCGCCGGTAATTTCCACACCCGATTGAGTCTCAACCGCACACGCCACAGGCTTTGCCCCCGGTCCCTTATTGGGGTTTTGGGGATAGGTGAAGTTGAAATCAAACGTTCCACTCGTCAGAGTCAGTGTGCCGTTACTGTACTCCCAGCCGTTGCCCTCGCAGTTGGCAGTGCCGTTGTTGGAGCTGACCGGGTAGCCGTCATACGTCATGATGAGTCCGCCGCAGCCGATTATCATGGTCTCCTTTTGCATGGTGAATTTCACGGTATTCTCGTTGCCGTCGTGGGCGCTGTTGCAGTTGTCCGTGCTGAGGGGCTTGTAGTTCAGGCTGTAGATCTTGGTGTTGGCGGTGATGGTCACTTCCGGCAGCGCTTTTCCTTCCATTACGACGACGTAGGGCTCCCAAACCGCAGACACATCGTTGACTTTCTCGATCTTGGCACCGGGGGAGGCCTCATGCACGGTGATGGGGTAGACACCAACTCTCGGTACGTCTACGTCTATGTAGCCGTTGAACACGCCGCCAGTCACGCTGCCGTCGTTCCTAGACAGGCCCGCCGCGAAGGTGCCGCCGGTGATTATTCCGTTGCCGTTTAACACCGTTCCCTTAAAGGTTCCACCAGAGATTTCTCCTCCGTCGTTGTTTATCACTTCTTGCTCAAAGGTGCCGTTAGTGATGTTTCCTCCTTGGTTGTTTGACACTTCTCCATTGAAGGTGCCTTTCTCGATGGTACCGCCGTTCGTCACGAGTTTTTCAAAGGTGCCGCCATAGATCATTCCGTTGCCGTTGTTTGTCACACTGCCTGCGAAGGTTCCGCCATTGATTTTTCCGTCGGCTTCGTTTGTCACTGTTCCTTCAAAGGTGCCATCGATGATGTTGCTGTTGTTTATCACACTGCACCCGTTCTGGAAGGTACCACCGCTGATAGTGTTATTGTTTGTCACACTGCACCCGTTCTGGAAGGTACCACCGCTGATGGTGCTGTTGTTTGTCACGATTCCCTCAAAGGTGCCGTTGCCCATGATGGTGCCGTAGTTTTTCACTTCTCCCGCACTACCGCCTGTGAAGATGCCGCCGGTAATTTCCGCCCTCGATTGAATCTCAATCTTGCACCGCACAGCCTGATTGGTAGGCTTTCCTGTCTTGGTTTTGGGATTGGTGTTGCTGAAATCATACGTTCCACTCGTCAGAGTCAGTGTCTTGGTGATGTCATCATAGCTCCAGTCACTGCCACTGGTGCCGACCGGGAAACCGCCCTGCATGACGAGGTCTTGGTTGGGGTCTGCTGCGAAGGCCCCCAGGGGGAACACGGAGAGCACCATGCTCAGTGCTAGGATCAGGCTGAGAATGCGTTTTTTCATCGGGGTCGTCCTCCTCTTCTGCCAAAGGCTGCACGGTCGTTCGTTTCTGGCTCCATCATACCAGAAAAGCAGCCGAAAGGAAAGCAAAGCCGCGTGAAACGCCCTGAAAACTGCGCGAATGACGATTTTTGCCCCCTTGACAGGGCCAAAAACGCCGGTTGGGTCAGTCTGCTTTGGCCGTTCGCAGCCGGATGACGTTCAGCACCACCAGCTCCAGCACGATGGCCACGGCCAGCAGCACCAGCGAGGTGAGCAGGCTGGCGCTGGCGCCCAGGAACATCTGGCTCAGGCCGGTGACAACATAGCACACCGCCGAGATGGCCGCCGCCGTGATGGCATAGGGCAGCTGGGTGGACACATGGTTCACATGGCTGCAATGAGCACCGGCGGACGCCATGATGGAGGTGTCCGAGATGGGGGAGCAGTGGTCGCCGCACACTGCGCCGGACAGACAGGCCGCAATGGAGATGACCAGCATCTCCCCCTGCGGGAACGCATGGCAGACGATGGGGATGAGGATGGAGAAGGTGCCCCAGGACGTGCCGGTGGCAAAGGCCAGGAACACCGCCACCAGAAAGATGATGGTCGGCAGCAGATATTGCAGCGCAGCCGCCGAGCCGTTGAGCAGGTTGGCCACGTAATACTTGGCACCCAGCAGGTTGGTCATGCCGGAAAGGGTCCACGCCAGCGTCAGGATGAGCATGGGGCTGACCATGGCCTTGAAGCCCTCCGGGATGCAGGCCGCGAAGTCCTGAAAGGTCATCACGCCGCGCACCCGGTAGAACACGAAGGTGAACAGCAGCGCAATGCTGCTGCCCAGCACCAGGCCCGCCGAGGCGTTGCAGTCGGAGAAGGCGGTGATGAAGTCCACGCCTTCAAAGAAGCCGCCGGTGTAGATGAGGCCGAAGATGCAGGCCGCAATGAGCACCAGCACCGGCAAAATCAGGTCGATGACGTGGCCGCAGGCTGCGGTGCCGTCGTCCACATCGTCGCCGTAGGGGCGGTCTTCGGTGGTGAAGAGGTCGCCCTTCAGTGCGTTGTCCTCGTTGAGCTTCATGGGGCCGTAGTCGGTGCCCGTGAAGATGAGGAAGAGGATCATGATGATGGTCAGCAGGGCGTAGTAGTTATACGGAATGGTGCGCAGGAACATGGTAAAGCCGTTGATGCCCGAACCTTCCGGCACCGAGGAGGTGACGGCCGCCGCCCAGCTGGACACCGGCGCGATGATGCAGACCGGGGCCGCCGTGGCGTCGATGAGGTAGGCCAGCTTTGCGCGGGAGACCTTCTGCCGGTCGGTCACAGGCCGCATGACGGAGCCTACGGTCAGGCAGTTGAAGTAGTCGTCCACAAAGATGAGCACACCCAGAACAAGGGTCATGAACTGCGCCCCCGCGCGGGTGTGGATGTGGGTGGACGCCCAGCGGCCAAAGGCCGCGCTGCCGCCCGCCTTGTTCATCAGGGCCACCAGGATGCCCAGCATGACCAGAAAGACCAGAATGC
>ENA-UOJO01002251-UOJO01002251.1-human-gut-metagenome-genome-assembly--contig:-P57-NODE-2251-length-21162-cov-8.776804_pt1 | contig 21162 bp, 26 predicted proteins | sample MGYA00242351_ERZ723898 | MGnify/ENA metagenome assembly ERZ723898 | reverse complement strand
TAAGCGTGAGCCGGAGTGCCGGCCTTTATCTGGTTTTTCAGCGTGGTGGTTATAGTAGAAAGGATTGAGGAATATGGAATTTCAAGATATGAATATTTTATTTATTGTAATATTTTCGGTAATTATACTAACTTCTATTGGAATATTTATAGTCGTAATTGCTTCTATTTTTAGTCCTAAATTTCAGGGCAAAATGATGGGAAAACAAATTAAGGCTACCAAGTATATGATTGATGAGACCAAGGATGATATCGAAAATATAGCTACGACAATGGGAAATGTGGGGATTAATTCCAAGAAAAAAATTTATGATGAGAATTATGACAATCTTCGAGATATGGCAACAAAGAAAGCCAATATTCATAAAGAAGAAGTAGAAATTACTACAAAAGCAATAAAAGATGGATTAAGTGATAATAAAATGTATTGTAAACATTGTGGTGATTTAATAGATAGTGATTCAGAATTTTGTAAACACTGTGGAAAAAGGCAATAAAAAGACATGTGATTTTAAAATCATATGTCTTTTTAGTTTTATTCCATAAATGAACTAGGATGATATGATGTTATTCCTAGGCTTTCAGCTTTTCTTAAAGCATCAAGTCTATCATCAACGAAAACTACATCTTTAATATTAATATTATAATGTTTACAGTAAGCTAATATAACATCAGGTTTTAACATGGTGTTAGATATAAAAATAATATTTTCTCTTTTTATATTTGGATAGTTCTCATTTAACCACTTATATTTTTGATTTATCTCATTATTAGTTACAATTGTGCCTAGAATAAATGCCTTATTAGGATCTAAGTTGTTAATTAGACGTTGCATTGTTTTTAATGGTCTAGCATGGTAAAATAAGTCTCCAAAAAGAAGATTATCAAGAGATTGACAACCTAAGTCATAACAGCCACCCTCATATAATTTATCATTAAACCTATATTCTGAAAGTGTTCCATCAACATCAAAGAACACATACTTATCTTTTAATTTATTAATCATCTTCTACTCCTTATCTCAATTAATTTAAATATGTCTCTTCTATAATACTACCAGAAATATCCTTTAAAGTAATCTTTTCGCTATCCATAATAATATAAGAATGGCGAGTATTATTCTTAGGTAGAGAAAGGGAACCTGGATTAGCAAAAATTAAGTTATTCTTTTTTCTAATAAAACCAGTATGGAAATGACCATAGAACATAATATCAAACTTCTCATCAGGTAGAACATCTTGATTATATTTATCCCCATGAGTAAAATAAATTCTTTTGTTATTGATATTAAGAAGTAGATGATCATGAAAATTAAAATCAGATATAGTCTCATCTACTAAAGCATCACAGTTTCCCCTTACAACCTTTAATTTTTCCTTTAAACTATTTAAAATATTACAAACATCCATAGGACTATAGTCTTTAGGTAGAGGATTCCTTGGGCCATGATAATATAGGTCTCCAAGAATAATTATTTCGTCAGCTTTCTCTAATTTAAATATTTCAGGAATCATCTTAGCATAATATGATGATCCATGAATATCAGATATAATTAATAATTTCATATAAATTCTCCTTAAGTATATTATACATTAAAAAAAAGAGATTTAAAGTAAAATCCCTTCATTTTAATTAATAGCGTTACCGTTTACATATAACTTGTAACCATTAAAATCAATATTAGAATAAGTAGTATCTTCATCTGTTAAGCTAGTAACATAACTATCTCCAGTTAATTTTACTTTAGATGACTTATCTAGAGTTAACTTAATACTTTTGGCTGTTTTATCTTTATTAATTGTTTCTTCGTATGAAGATGAATTTTTTAGAGAAAATTCTAAAGTAGAAATAGAGTCAACAACAATATTGCCTTTTACTTTTTGGAAGAGAAAAAATTTAACTGAATATTTACTCTCGCAACTAACTCTTCAATATGAAATGGTTTCGTTATGTAATCATTCGCACCATTTTGTAATCCTTCTAACTTATCATCTAGCGTAGATTTAGCGGTAAGCATTTTAACTTTACTTGCAATTTCTTCTTCACGCATCTTCTCCATCGCCAGAGATGTCTATAACATATTTTTCTTTTTCTAAACTTTTTCTTATAACATCCGCTAAATTAAATTCATCTTCAACAATCAAAATACGCATATTCTTCACTAACTTAACTTAATAATTTAATTTTCTTTATGTACTAAATTATACATTCTTAAAAGTAGTTCTTTATTAGAATCATTATTTTTACCAGTGAGTTCTGTATCAAGGTCAAAAAATGTTTCTTGTTGTTCTAATTTTTCTTTGGTAAAATCTTTTAATAATTTGTCATGTTCTTTTCTTAATTTATTTATGGCTTCTCTACTTTGACGTAGGACGCCATCTTCCCACCACGCTAACATAGTTTGAGCTACATCTTCTTTTGGCTTAAATGCATCTTCCATCATAGACTTATATCCAGAAATAAAAGATTGGGTGGCTTTTACACTTTTTAGCTTTTGTGCTTTAGAAATAATAATAGCGTACTCTATTCTTAAAGCCTCATTGAACTCTTCTTCTGTAAAATCTTTACCTAAAAGATTAGCTGTATACTTTTCAATTAAAGAACTAAGTTTTCCTAGTTCAACACCTGTTTTATAAAATAGATTTCCATTTAAAATATAGGTTTGAATATCTAGTGGTAAATTAGTGAATGCTAAAGCATCTTTTAAAACATTACTACTAAATTTATGCTTATTTTGAGAGATAAAATCTTTTTGATCATGCCATTTACCAGTAGAAAGTCCCAAATAAAAGCACTCTATAATCGCAATAGCTCGCTCTTCTATACGTGGTTCAGAATGAATGTTTTCATCTAATTGAATAGATAATATTTCTTCACTTGTTTTAGCATTATGAACTTTAGTATTTATTTTAGAGTCCACTATATTATCATCTTTTATAATCTTTTTAATAGCTTTTAATCTTGTATGTCCCGCCACTACGACATAATACTTTTCACCTAAAGAAGGATAAGTACTATAGTCGATATTTTCTTTCCATATTTTATTTATAAAATTTATATGATTAATAAAACTTTCTTTATCTAAAATTACTATATCTATAGGATTTATTAGTCCATTACTTCTAATAGAATCTACAAGTTCTTCTATCTTAGCATTTTTAATTTTTCTTACTTGTGGAAGAGTTACTAATTTATCTACATCTACATTGATATAATTATATTCACCAAAAATCATATTTTCACCCCTAAATTAATACAGCTATATTTTAACAAAATACTTCTAATAAGTCAAAGAATCCAGTTATAGTAAATAGTGTAAAATAGTTTTGAAAAAAGACAAAAAGAGAAATATCTGTTAAAATTACTGTTTCTAATATTCTGGTAGTCTTATTACAAATTTATTTTGAATAAATAATGGGGCAAATAATAATAACAAGTATAATAATAGACCATTAATTTTTCTCTTAGGAGTCGCTTTTCCATACAGAAAATAAATAGAAATTTTAGTATCATGTAACATGCTAAAGAAATTTTTTTATTTTCTTTATGTAAATCTATTATATTCATTTGATGATTACCGAAGATTGTATAATAAATTCCTTATCTGTATTGTAACAAGAAGTATATATTATAGCTTCAAATTTATTTTCTCCCAAATCGCATCATCTTCTTTGGGGAGCTGCTAAATCAAACATATGAAATGATTGACTAGATTTTTAGTAGATAAATGTCTATCGTATATTATGCTGATGACTAGTAACTATTATTTTAATCTATGCTATAGAAATGAAAACTATTGATACTCCATTCATTTTTGTATTTGACTATATTGTGATTCTCTATTGTCTATTAATTCAGTGTCATAATAACTACAACCAGTCAGTCCAAAGATAACAATCACACATATAAAAATAATTAAAATTACATTTTTCATATCTAACCTTCCATCATTATTTTTACTTATAATATAACATAAAAAGAAGCAAATTTTATAAAAAATCTGCTCTTTTATTAATTATTCTCAAGTATTATTTGACCATCTATGATTGGAATATTTGGGAAACTTGCATCCATTAACGTAAAGTTTCTAATAGGTGCTTCTGGATTTGTTATTTCAACTGTTACTGATTCCTCAGTCATTGTGATTGATTTAACTGTATCATCAAATGTATGTCCGCCATCGCCAGATATTTGCTTATAATATATTTTATTACTTCCTGAGGCGGCAAACGGAACGTTATTAAATACGGCATTTCCATCATCATTAGTTGAAATTTCTGGTCCATTTATTGTTCCCGTACTATCAGTTCTTACAAATTTTGCACCAATAATTTGTACTCCAGTGTCTGGATCTCCTGTATCTGTTACATGAAGTGTTAAGGTTCCTTTAGCACTTATTGTAAAAGCGTATGTATCTGTTTCATCTATAATGGTAATACTGCTTGGACTAAGTGTTGAAGGGTCATAACCTCCAGCTACAGCAGTCGCGTTATACGTTCCCGTAACAAGTTCAATACTTCCTTTACCATTTGTTATTGGAATTGTATGTCTTGCCATAATATCATCTTACCTCCTTCTATTTTGATATTTGGATAATTCTTATCCATTAGCATAATTGTAACAAGATGTTTTCTTTCTTTATTATTATCAATATTTACACAATATATTTTATCTTTTCGTGCAATTAGTGGTACTATTATAATTATATTCGAATATATAATTAAGTTATATAGCTCATTATCACATATTGGAATTTTTATTTTTCCTAAGTTATTTGTTATTCCCTTAAAAACAATCTTATTACAGTTGTCTTTTAACATAATTTTTAAACTATTTTGACTCACATTCTTATCACTGTAAAGGTTAATATAAATATAATCTTTTTTCATAATTCACCTCATTACAATATATTTTATGAATTAATTTACTTTTTTATAAAGACATTATTCCTCTATACTCCAAATTATCATAGTAGAATAGTCTTCATCTTCCAGTAAATCTTTAGTAGGACTAATTAATAGACCCTTATCAGTAGAAAATGTAATATTACTTACTCCAACAATTCCATTGTTAGTACTTGATTCATACACTAATTTTTTATTTGTTGTTAATTTAAAGGATTCATTATCAAACTTTTTAAATAGCAATGAGTCTATTAATACTTTTCCACTGCTATCTATCATAGGGTTTGTAAAATTTATATATAATTTCCAATTTGTACTGTTTACTCTGCTATCAATCACTGTTATTACTGTTTTATTTTTTTTATGTAAAACAATAGGATTACTGGATAGTGGTGTCATACTAAAGGGAATATTTTCTGTTACTTTTAAAAGAGTTAATTCTCCCATGAACGGAACAGTTACTTTTCTTTCGGTATAACAACTATTTAAACAAGATGTTACTTTAACCCTTGTATTATCAGGAACAATAGCATCAATATTTACTTCAAATAAACCATCTTTATCTGCTGTTGCAGTAAAAGCTTTATTACTATATTCTATTTTAACATTTGCATATGGTATTGTATGACCTGAGATGGAATTTATAGAATCTGTAATTGGATGAATGTTTATTTTTAGCATTCCTATTGTTAATATCTTTATACCTTGAAGTGTAAAACTATTTATATCTGTTGAAGAAATTAATTCGCTATCTGTAAAATTATGGGATGTAACAGTAGTACTATCTTTATTAAATATTCCAGTTATTTCTGCTGGTGTATCTTCCTTGTACCAATAAAAAGCTGGTGTATCATCCAGTGTACAAGCATTTAAATAATCTAAAGCATATATCCACATATTTATTCTACTAAATTTGAAGGAAAACTCAACAGGATTATTAGTATATACCACATTAGCATTTTTGGTATAAATATTTATGTATTTTGGATTATCTAATATAAATTTTTGATTAGAACCTTTAAAATAAATGTTATAATTATCGGTTGGAGTATTCATATATGTATTAATTACTGATAAACTTGCACCTTCTAAAACTTTTAAGTCTCCGAATACATTCCACATTGGAACTCTTTGATGACTTTTTTCGATAAATGTAAAATTGGCCATTTCTTCTATTAAAACGTTTCTAGCACCGTGTGTAGTCGTTATTGCAAAACCGTTTCCGGTAGTTAAAAGAAATTCTGATCCATGTCCAACTGTTAAGTCAAGTCTATTTGTTCCATTCATAAGTTCCTTATTAGTAGTAATATTTACATTACTATTCGGAACTATTTTTATATACGATGGTATGACATCATTAAAAAAGAATACTGGGTTTGTATTAGAATTACTTGTAATTGTAGTATTTCCTCCAATTAAAATTCTATTAGAATCACAAACTTTTTTTACGGTAACACCATTCGTATCACTACCAGATATAAGTGAATCAATTATTTTGGTTATACCATAATAATTACAAGAAAGTTCTACACCACTAAAATTAATATTATTATATTCAACACTCAAATTGGAATAATTAGGATGTGATGGAACATAAACTATACCATATGTATGTGAACTAATTATGTTCATATTTTTTAAAGTAATTTTTCTATTTGAAGTACTAGCTTCTATTACATCAGATGATTCATTTAAATTATTTGTATATGTATATTTAACATTATTATATGTTCCATCTATTATTAAATTCGTTTTATTAGCATTTATGGTAAAGCCACTTGTAAGAGTAATATCATTGCCTAAATAAATATAATTGTAGTCATTTTCTTCACTTAATGCTTTTTTGAACTCTTCGCTATTATTCACTACAACAGTATTATCATCTATTATTTGCATATTATCACTTTCCTTTATATAATTTATTCTTTAAGTGAAATTTAGATTAATTAATTTATAACAATTACGTTGAAAAAAATAATTGATACTATTACTAATGTATTTTGATAACGCTAAGCATAGCGTTTGTACTTCCATTAAATTTTATATTCACTGTTTTTGATGCCTTAGCGTTTAAAGTTACAAGGTCATCACTTTGTAAAGATATAATAGTTGAACCACTTATACTATTTATCATCTGGGCTTGAAACTCACTTGTTGTATTTGTTGCTGGTTGAAGTAAACCATTTGCTCTAACTGACATAGTTATAGAACATTCTTCATTGGGTGCTCCACACAATAGATAAGATACAAGATAAACCCCAGTTTCTCTTATCTTAATTGAATTATCATCAGGATACTCTGTAAATAGTGCAGTACCTTTTTCAGGTAGAGGAATTACTGTATCAGTACCTTGTGATACACTTAATTGTGTATCTGTCATTGAATATCTTATTCCATATGAAGATATAAATCCTGTGCCCGGAGGTCCTTGTGGGCCTATTGGTCCAATATCGCCTGTATCACCTTTTTCTCCCTTTGGTATAAGAAATGCTAAATGATGAACCCAATTTTCAAAAGTATCCATAACTTGTGCTGGTTCCCCCGGTTCGAGTGTTTCTGTTTCATCTATCGCAATATGTTCAGTTCTACCTATTTCTCCTGGGAGACCTCTTGGTCCAATATCGCCTGTATCACCTTTTTCTCCCTTAGGAATTTTAAAATCTAATATTACATCTGTAGTTGTCCCTACATTCTGTACTTGTGCTTCTTTGTCAGATTCGAGTGTTTCAGTTTTTCCAACCTTTATAGTTGCTGGTCCTTGCTCTCCCTGTGGACCAGCAGGTCCCCTTTCACCAGTTTCACCTTTTTCCCCTTTTATACCTTGTTCTCCTTGAGGGCCAATGTCACCCTTTTCTCCTTTATTTCCTTTAGGAATACTAAACTTTAGAATCAAATCTTCGGCAGTTCCAATGTTTTCAACACTAGCATTACTATCCGGCATAACGGTTTCTGTTAATCCTACAGAAATACTTGCAGGTCCTTGAGGTCCACGTGCTCCTGTTTTTCCTGGTTCGCCTTGTTCTCCTTTTGGCCCCTGAATGTAGCAATATTTGATTTTTGAATTCTTTTCATCTAGCTTTCTTTTTATGTTTTCATAATTGTCATTACAATTACACCCACTCATTTATTTACCTCCTAATTAATATTCTTTATAATATAATTTATGATAAATGAGTGCTTTTTGATAATAGATTTAAGATTATTACAAAAGCATCAATAACAATAGTATTTATTGATGCTTTATTGTAAAATATAACATTTCTCTAATTATCCTATTTTTGCTACAGTTAGTGTAGCATTTGTAGTTTCGTCGAATGACATTGTTATGTTATCTGTTGCTCTAACATTTAAGGTAATAATACTATTAGCGGGTAATGCTGCTATTATGGTGTTACTAATATTTGATTTATATGTTGCTTCGAAATTAGCATTTATATCACTGCCTGGCACTATTTTATTTTCATTCATAACAGATAAGGTTAAAGTGCAATCCCTGTCAGTAATGCCACTAAGAAAATATGAAATGATATAAAATCCGCTTTCATTAATTTTTATGGCATTATCAACTTGATAGTCAGTATTTTTATTTGGCCCCACTTCATTGAATGAAATGATAGTATCAGCTAGTTTTGCGAGTGCAATTTGCTCATTGGATGTTAAGAATCTCATCCCATATGCAGGAGGAATTGTTATTAAGCTACTTTCTCCTTTTTCACCCTTATCACCTTTTAGGCCTTTTGGAATCTTAAAATTAAGAATGAGATCATTTTCAGTTCCAACATTTTCAACTGCAGCTTCTTGATTTGATTCTACAGTTTGTGTTTCTCCAATCTTGATAGTTGTTGGACCACTCCTACCCCGCGGTCCCTGTGGGCCTTGAATGTAACAGTACTTTACTTTTGAATGAATATTATTCATTTCTTTACAGCATGGGTTGAAAGAGCAATCATTTGCCTTATTGTCCATATTTTTCTCCTTTCGTGTTATCTTATGTATTTAAAAAAAAAATGAAACGGCAAACATTTAGTTAAAATACAATTGATCTTTACTATAATTAAGATTTTTATGTATACAAAGTTAAATCTTCCCATAATAAAATGGGAAGATTTACTAATTTTTGTTATATTCCTCTACCTAAATATTCAATATTAATTGTAACTAAAGAATTAACAAAGTAAGATTTTGAATTAATATCTTTTATATCTGGGCTATTCAAATAGAATTCTTTTTTACCTAGATTTATAATCTCAAACGTATTGTCTGTGTTATTTATAGACAATATTCCTTCGGCTACTATTTGAGAAGCATATTTATTTTGTCTCCACTCACTAGAGCCTATATATATTTCATCTGTATCTACTAATCTAAGTCCAAATGATATAAAATCATTTTTAGAATCAAAATTAGGGTTTGTAGGATAAATTGAAGCTGACAAAATAATTGAAATTTTGTAGTAACCTATATTGTTAAATTTTAAGGTGCTCTCATTTTTATTTAATGTAATAATATTGTCTGTATCTATTTCCACTCTGTTTATCGGAATTCTTTTACCTGATGATATGTTTACTCCTTCTGTTATAGTGCCATCATTATATGTAACTAAATATGCCCTTTTTATAGATAATGGTCCACTAGGTCCTATAGGTCCTTGTGGACCCCTTGGTCCTTCCTTTCCCCTTGGACCTTGCGGGCCTTGAATATAACAAGAATTACATTTTTTTATATGCTCTGTAGACATTCAGTTAACCACTCCCATTATATAATATTACTTAAAGAAAAAAAAAATACCTTAAAAATTAATTTTATATTATTTTACTTTATAATATGTTAAAAATTCATATCATACTCTAAATAACTAAAAACAGAAGTATAATCATTTTTGATATTTTTCTATTACATTGTACACGTCCCAATGCTGTATTCAATAAATAAAATTTATTTTGGAACTAATTATCAGATAGAATGACTTTTGTCAGACATTTTAATTTTTATAAAAATGTTATATAAATAAGGTGTCATATTACTAGTTGCCTACGAATTCATTGATATTTTTATTAATCTTTTCTATTAATTTTCCGATATGAAATCCATCTGTAAAACCATGATGAGACATGATCATTAGATTAACAAAGCACTTATTATCTGTTAGTTCAAATTTATCCCAAATAAGCTGAGGAATAGTAATATTTTTATCAAATGGTGGAACTAAACTTGAAAAGTGATACCAAGGTGAGCATGATACCCAAAGTTCTCCCCCTTCTTTTCTGATAGATTTATTAGTGGTTAAAAATTCTTTTTCTGTTTTTTTGAATTCATTAATAAAATCTTTATAGTTATCCTTTATAAGACAAGTAAAATAACCAATATTTCCATCTTTAAACATTTGGGTAAAGCCAATATTTAATTTATCATATTTATATATTTTGCCATTTTCATAACGATATTTGAATTCTTCTATCTCATTCATAGCTGAACCAAAAACATACGCAATAGTTGCATAATGGTATTTATGTATTTTGCAATAATCATAGATATTCGTTATATCTATTTTTGTCGTGACAAATACAAAGGGATTACTTCTCTTATGGTAATAATCAAATAAATCTTGTCTACAATAATTTTTTATTTCTTCTTTCATAATAACTCCAATATTTTATTTCTAGTAAAGCATATCCTCTTTTTTCACTTCTATTACCGGTCGCACTCCACAACTATTTGTAGGACCACTAGGATAGAAACTAATGTTTAATTTATAAGGTGCATGGATTGCATATACTTGGGGAGTAGTTGGATATGGTGTATTTAACCAAAGGCAACTTGGAAAATTTTGACCACCGAAGTCTTCCCAAAATATGGCACTGGGGAGTTTTAAAAATTCTTGGTAAGTTAAAAGTCTAGCTGCAGTTGTATATGTATATTTTGGTAAAGTGTGCGTTCCGGAGTATTTTACTGTTGTACCACCATCAATATTATATATTTGAGCAGGGTTATTATATAATGTGGCTTTAGGCCAAGCTGTTTTGGTTGGTAAAACAGAAGCAGCTGTTACTGGACCGTTATAATTGATACCACTTGAATTATATGGCGGTCTAGTTCCCCCACTCCTTTCACCGGCAGAATTGGTGTTGGTATAAAGAATTAGAATCGCAGTAGTACTATTTAAATCAGTTACATAATAAAATCTTTCCGTTGCAGGGTCATATGTACCATCACCATTAACATCACAGTCAAAGGCATCCCCGCTTGTTAGCGTTCCACTACTTCCTATTTGACCATAGGTAATAGATGTACCTCCCGCATAGCAATATCCTGTTATACTAGAACTGGTACAAGTTTCTGAATGAAGCGTTGTTGCTCTTTTACATAGTCTAACATAAGGCGAAATACTGGCTGTAGAAAGTGTAAAGTTTAGCTCACTAGATAAATAAGCATATCCTATGCCTATAGATAATATTAATACTATAATAAGTAATGTGCAACAAAAATTCTTTTTTCTTTTCATAGAAGACATCTCCTTTTACACTAATAGTCAATATCATTTTTTAAAACTTCAATAACTGGTCTTGCTCCACATGAAGAAGATCCTGCAAGATTATAAAGTGTTGAAAAGTGTTTATAAGAAAATGTACTTGATAATAAAATGGCAGTTGTACTATCAAGGTCTGTTAAATAATAAAATCTGTTAGTAGTGCCTGTGCCTTTAACATCACAATCAAAGGCATCCCCTGGTGAAAGTGTTCCACTCGTACCCAAGTTACCATAGGTTATTGTTGTTGTCCCCTTTGAACCACCATTATAATATCCCGCGGCATAACATCCACTACTTGTTCTAGAACATGTGGCTGTTTCAAGAGCTGTTGCTCGCTTACATACAATACTTGCTTTAGTTCTTTCATGAGCAGTACTATCAGCCTGTAAATATTTTAAATTTATCGCAATAGATATGCTGCTAGTAGTTGCCTGAAGATCTGCTGCCGTAATATCTTTTTTGAAATATATTTTTATTTTAATTCTTTGTTTAGTGTCTTTCTTGAGATAATCTTTTGTATTCATTGAAGCACCATCTATGTATTTAACACTATACTCCAAGTATTTCTTTTGAGATGTTGTTAAATTATTTGATATAGTTGATAACATGGCATCTATTGTTCCGCTATTGACTACATCAGTACTGATTTCATAAAATTGTCCAGGCGTTGTCAATTTTAAACTAAAAGTTATTTTGGTTTGTGTGGAATCTATAGTTGGTCTACTTGATCGATCAGCTGTGTAATTATTTAAAACTCTGACATCCTCAAAATGAACATCCCATGAATTTTTAGAAAGAGTTGATTGTCCTGTTATATTTAGAGAGGTAGTTAAGGCAGCATAACCTATACTTACTCCAGCAAAAATAAAAAAAGCAAAATAAAATATTATACGCCTGGATTTTCTTTTGATTTTTTTCATAGTTTTACCCTCCAAATATTTTATTCACAAAATTTTAGTTTCTACTTCTTTCTACCTTATATTTATTATAAAACTACCCCCCCCCATGTCAATTTTTTTATCCACAATTTATATAATTTGTACGACTGAATTTATTTACTTAACACTTAGAATTATTTGTACATAATCCTTCTTTTAAATTATTATTCTAATACAAAAAAAGAAGCATTGTTTTGCTTCTTAATAAATATTTGCGCCAACTATCATTATAGTTTACAAATCCCATTAGTAGACCATTCTACCCTTTGAAACTTCTATTACTGGTTTGACTGCACATGATGTTGATACACTATAAGGCATAGTTGCGATTGATGTATATGCCGGATTATAAACTGCCATAACTTGTGCTCCTCCTCCTGATGCGTATGGAGTGTTTAGCCAGACACAGTTTGGATCCATATTACCAAAGTTTTCCCAAAATATATCTGTATTTGTTATCTTATTATATTCAGTCAGTGTAAGAAGGCGAGCCGCTGTTGTGTACGTGTACTTTGGAAGTGTATGAGTTTTATTGGAAGAATATATAACGGTGGTTCCACCAGAATGATTATAGATTTGGCTGGTTTTTTGAACTAAACTGATATTTGACCATTCTTTTGTTGTTGGCAGTGCACCAACAGCAGTTATTGGACCACTATAAGAATTTGAAGATTGAGCGTTATAAGGATATCTATTAGTATAAGTATAATATATTAAAATTGCAGTTGAGGAATTTAAATCCGATACATAATAAAATCTTTCTGTGGCAGCATCATATGTACCATCACCATTAACATCACAGTCAAAAGCATCTCCACTAGCTAATTTGCCACTTGTCCCTATTTGGCCAAAAGTTATTGAATCTTTTCTTCTTCCAGCCTTACAATAGCCCTCAGTACTAGAACTAGTACAAGTAATTGAGTGAAGTGTTTTTGCTCTTTGACATTTTCTAGTTACGGGATAAATATTTACAGTGGTTATTTCTCCATTAAGTGTACTAGATAAATATGCATAGCCAATAGTTATGCATAATATTAATACTATTATAATGGATAAATAATGTTTTTGTTTTTTTCTCATTAGATGCCCTCCTTTATTAATATATCATATCTGTTTTTAGTACCTCTATTACAGGTCTTGGACCACACAACTTGCTAGCTCCATTATATGGCATAGCGGCAAGTATACTACTTGTTGGATTAGATATTGCAAATACAGCATTAGCCATTCCTGTAGAATCCTCCGGAGTATTTAACCATATGCATCCTGCCATTTGTCCTCCATCACCAAAGTTTTCCCATAAAAAGCTATTATCTGTTATCTTTTGATATTCCTGATATGTAAGTAGACGTGCCGCTGTTCTATAGGTATACTTTGGCAAATTATATGTAGTGATAGTGTTGGTTGAAAGTGCTGCTGTTGTACCTCCCTTATCATTATATATTTGGGATGTGTTTTTGATTAAACCTACCCTTGGCCAAGCTGATGTTGTTGGTAACTGTCGAACAATGGTTGTCGGACCACTATAATTATTGCTAGAGTAGTAAGCCCTGTTAACTAAGTAAACACCAGAAGAATCTGAATTACCATAAAATATTAAAACTGCAGTATTGGCATCACCATCTAAGTCTGTAACATAATAGAATCTTTCTGTAGCTGCATCATATGTTCCATCACCGTTAACATCACAATCAAAAGCATCTCCACTAGCTAATTTCCCACTTGTTCCTATTTGACCATAGTTTACTGTGGTTGTACTAGTACCTACAGTACCAGTATGAAGAGTTGTTGCTCTTTTACATAATTTAGGACGTGCTATGCCATTTCCTTTATCCTGAACATAATCAAGTCTAAATGTTAGATTAGAAATTGTTTGTTGTGTTGTTGGAGCTAATGTTTTATCATCACTATAAACTATTGATATTCTAATTCTTTCACTTGTGCCAGCTTTTAATAAATCATTTTCTTTTATTGGAGTATTAAAACCATAAGTTACAGTGTAACTTAAATACTTTTTTTGTTCTGTTGTTAAATTTGATTTAACTAATCCTGAAAGTCTGGCATCTATACTACCTGCATTTACTACATCTATATAGAATTCAACCTCATACCCAGCGTTTAATCCAATACTTGATATAGTTAATTTAGTACCATTTTCAGTTATTGATGGTTGAGCGTAATTTCCGCTAGTATTTGCGCCTATTGAGCAATTTGCGAAATGCACATCCCATTTAGCTGATGTTATTTGTGTTGTACCATTAATACTAATAGTAGACATCAAAGCAGCATAGCCTACGCCTATGCTTGCAAAAAGAATTAAGATAATGACAAAATAGAAATGGTTTCTTCTTATTCTTCTTCTCACACTTTTCCCTCCTACTATTAAACTCATTATTATAATACCCTATTATCTACGATATTATTATTATACTTTTTTTTGCAATTTTTTTCAATATGTTTAGATAATATAATTATTTTTATTAATATAAATTTTTAAAGCAACATAGTTTATACCTATGCTGCTTGAATTTTTTATATATTTAATAACTCATTCTTGTTTTTGGAACTTCTATAACTGGTTTTAATCCACCGCCTGGATATGATTGCATTTGTCTTTGTGTTGAGTTTATTGAGTAGACTGTAGAATCATTGCATATAGTTTCAGTAAGAATGTCTGATACTGGATGCCCAACTGCATAAAATCTGGTGCTTTCAAGCAGAAATAAACATTTTTCATCATATCCATGTAGTGTTCCACCATTTGGACATGCTGCATCTATTTCATCACTACTTGGTAATCTGGCTGCATATCCCGAATAACTAAATCCTGGTACTACAACACTACCACTTCCATTTGTGATATTCCTTATAGGATTTACTAAACTAACATTTGGCCATTCTGACTCTTTTGGCAGTGAAAGAACTGCAGTTACAGGACCAGCCTTTGTATAAAAGCTCGGTAAATAATTACTATTATAATAGACGTTTGGTGCATTACCGAGCGCATTACTTCCGGAATATGTATATATGTAATAAATAAGAACGGCAGTATTGCTATTTAAATCTGTCAAATAATAAAATCTTTCGTCCTTTGCATCGTATGTTCCATCACCATTAACATCACAGTCAAAAGCATCTCCAGCGGTTAATTTTCCTGTTGTTCCCAATTGGCCATATGTAATATCACTATTTGCTGTATATCCAGCATCAAGGCACGCTGATCCCATACCACATTTTTCGGTGTGTAATGTAGTGGCTCTTTTACAAAGAATACTTGGTGTTGATCTGGCCTTGGCGGTTGAATCTGCTTGGACATATACAAATGTTGCGGTTAAATTAAGTGTTTCTGCTGATGAAGGTAAATCTGTTGCTGACAAATCATCTTTAAATCTTACTCTTACCCTTATTGTTTCACTTGTGCCTTTTTTTAAATAATCTTTTGTTGAGATAGTTGCACCATCACTATAAGTTACTGTGTAGGTTAAATATTTTTGTTGATATGTTGTTAAGGAAGTAGCTGAAAATCCCGATAACATAGCATCTATTGTACCTTTATTTACAGCATCAACTGTGAATTCATAAGTATCACCTGGTTTACTTAAAGTGATATTAAATGATACTTTTGTTTTAGTAGAATCAATTGTAGGTGCTGTTGTTACTACACTAGCACCATTATCTACTATTACTAAATTTTCAAAATGAATATCCCAACTATTTTTAGAAAGTGTACCTTTACCAGTAATACTAAGAGTAGTTGATAATGCAGCGTAACCTACTGTTACACTAGCAAAAACGAAGAAAACAAAATATAATAATGGCTTATTAACTTTTCTTCTGATTTTCTTCATTTTATCACCTCTCTTAGTACCTAGCTTAAACTTTTATAATGTTTCTATTTGACTTTCATCAATTACTTTAGTTTTCTTCTTTATTGGAGATACCCTAAAAGATTTCATGTTGCTTAATTTTATAATTGTTGTTCTTTCTATATCTGCTAGAAGACTTTCATCAATATCAGCATGTTTTTCATATTCAGCTATTATTAATTCCAATGGTGATTCTACTTCATCATTCTTCTTTAATATATAGATACATGCTTCAGTATTATCTAGTAATACAAATGAACAAGAATCTTCTCCTTCAATCATATAATAAATAGGTTTTCTTAACTCTAATTGAGCATCCATCAAATCTTCTAAATTAGTTACTCTAATAATATTTTTTCCACTTAGTTTAGGAAAGTTATAACTTTGTACTAGAATAGCATCATAATTTTTTAATATCTTTCTTAGAGTACTTTTATAAATAGATTCCTCACTTCTTGTATTTCTAATAAATACAATTAAGAATATTAAAGTTACTAAACTTATTGCTCCAAAGACTATGGCATATGTCATTAAATCTTTAGAAAACATGTAATATGTTAATCCTAATGCTCCTATTAATACTAATACTATTAATATTATCTTTACTTCTCTTTTCATCCTTTTTTCTCCTTACTCATAAATTCTGATAAATATACACTTGGATAAGCTATATATGGCACATCAAATTTTACTATTCCTTTGACATCTTTTATAGTTAAATCCATATAATCTGGTGTATTATTAGCATCACCTTTTGTACGATAATAAACTTTATTATCTTTTTCTTCAATCTGTATTAATCTATGTACGTATACTTTATTTCCTGATTTGAAGGCTATTACCTGTCCTACTTTTAATTCTTTAGCGCTTTTTATTTTATGTATTATAACGGCATCCCCTTTTTTTATTTTAGGATACATGGAACCTGATCCTACTCCTATTAGGTAATATGGGAAGAATCCTGAAACTAAACATACTAATACTACAATGAATGCTACTACTGGTATATCAGCTATTTTAAATGTTTCTTTTCGATATTCTCTTTCTATTCCATTATAATATTCATTTAAGGCTCGTGATGTATATATGTATAGTATGAATGGTAATCCTATTCCAATCATGGAATTTAGATAGTCGCCTAAATCTGGTATTATTGGCATTATGTATACGTAGATGTCCATTATTAAGCGATAAGCTAGTCCCGGTTTAAATCCTACTTTATAAGATAAATAACTTAAGACTAGGTTTTTAGAGATAATCGGTAATATAAGTGCTGTTGTTGTTTTAAATGTTCCTGTTAAATCACTTGGATCTATTCCTTTGACATTTAGAGCTAACTCAAACAAAATAACTACCACTGTTGTTAAGACAGTCATAATTTTATTATTTTTGTTACCACTTATTAAGACATATCTAAATAATTCAGTACAAATAATTATGACTATGGGAGCAAAAGTGTTATCAATAATTGATGTAGCATTTAATGAGTAAGCATTCTTTAAGAAACCTACTACTAATCCTGCTGCATATGATATTGCAAAGAATACGACTATAATTGTTAGTGTCATTTTAGTAACGTATTTTTTGATTCTATTTTCTTTATCTTTTTGAAAGCCTAATATTAATATGGCGATTCCAGTTAATAAAATTATCAAAGCTGCGGTTAATGATTCTGAATATTTTAAATAACTTTTTAGAATTATGAATCTATAGATAAATACATATACTAGTAACACCGATAATAATAACCCACTTTTTATATTCTTTTTTTGCATATTATCTACTCCTATGATACTTGTTTTATCTCTTATATATATTAACTAAAAAATTAATATATATAACAAATAATAAGTCTACTACTCGGATATACCGAGTAGTATTTCTTATTTAAATTATGCTTGAACGAAGTTCATTGCGTATGTTAATGATAATGCTTGATCTGCTGTTGGTAATTGAGCTGCTGTAATATCTTTTTTGTATTCAACTCTTACTTTAACTGATCTTGATTTTCCGGCAGCGATTGTATCTCCTGCTGCTGGTGCTTTTGATGTATCAGTCCATACTGCTGTATAGTTTGTATATACTGCTTGAGTTGTGCTTAATCCTCCTTTTGTTGGAGCAGCACTTAATTTAGCTCCTAATGTACCAGCATTTTTAACTGCTACTGTGAATTCATAGAATTGTCCTGGAGTATTTAATGTTACTGCATATGATACTTTTGTTTTTCCAGTATCTACTGCTGCAGGTGTTGTTGCTGTTGCACTTCCACTAGTTACTGTTAATGTATCAAAATGTACACTCCAAGTTTGTTTTTTGATTGTTGATGTACCATTAATATTTAATGTTGTTGATAATGCAGCATAACCGATACTAATACTGATTACTAACAATAATAGTAATGGGACAGCAAAACTACTTTTCTTTTTACTCTTATTCATAATTAATTCCTTCCTATTTTTACGCCTGTACTATTGGCAAAGAAAATTTTAGTGTTAATGTTGTATCTGCTGTTGGTAATTGAGAAGATGTTATGTCCTTCCTATATTGTACTCTTAACTTTATTTTCTTACTGGCTCCAGCTGCTAAGGTTGTATTGGCAGCAATTGCTGTTCCATCTGACCATGTTGCTGTATAAGTCATAACAGCGCTTTGAGTATTTCCTGATAATGTTGGGGCTGCTGATGTTTTGGCAGCGATTGTTCCAGCATTTACTATGTTTACAGTAAATTCATAGAAATCCCCAGGCTTTGGAAGTGTTACAGTATATGTTATTTCAGCATGATTATTAGTTGTAATCGCTGCTGGTGTTGCAGCTGTTACGCTTCCACTGGTTACTGATAAGTCTTGAAAATGAATATTCCAAGTGTTTTTAGTAATTGTTGATGTACCTGTAATGTTTAGTGTCGCTGTGATAGCAGCATAACCTACAGATAATATTACAACTACTAAAGCAAAGATAGGTAAAATATAGCTTTTTCTTTTAATTCCTCTCATATTTTTACCTCCTCTGTTTTCTTATTAAGCTTGTACGTATGGTATTGAACAAGTTAATGATAATGCTGTATCAGCTGATGGTAATTGAGCTGCTGTAATATCTTTCTTATATTCGATTCTTACTTTTACTGTTTTTTTATCTCCAGCTGCTAATGCTGTATTTGCAGTAATAGGTGATCCATCAGACCAAGTAACTGTATAATTAAAGATTGTAGGTTGTGTATTTCCCCCCAATGTTGGTATTGCTGATGTTTTAGCAGCGATTGTACCACCATTTACTACATCTACTGTAAATTCATATACTGATCCTGGTTGATTTAGAGCAACATTATAAGTTACTTCTGTTGTTTTTCCTTCAGTAATCGTTGGTGCTTTTGTTACTGTTGCACCAGTAGTAGTTGTTGCTTTTACGTTTGCAAAGTGTACATCCCAATTTTGTGTTTTAATTGTTGATGTACCATTGATATTTAATGTTGTTGATAATGCAGCATAACCGATGCTAATAGTTACTATTAATAATAAGGCTATTACTACGAAACTTGAATTTTTCTTCTTTTTCATTTCTAACTCCTATTTATTATTTCTCTATTTTATTATGCTTGAATGAAGTTCATTGAAGCTGTTAATGTTAATACTTGATCAGTTGTTGGTAATTGAGCAGCAGTAACATCTTTATTGTATTCAACTCTTACTTTTGCAGTTTTCTTTTGACCTGCTGTGATTACATCTCCAGTTTTTGGTGCTACACCAGTATCACTCCATACTACTGAGTATTTTGTATATACAGCTTGAGCAGCACTTACTCCTTCAACTGTAGCATCTGCTGATAATTTAGCATCTAAGCTTCCTGCATTTACTACGTCTACTGTAAATTCGTAGAAAGTTCCAGGTGTTGGTAATGTAACTTCATAAGTTACTTCTGTAGTTTGTCCTGCTGTGATTGCTGCTGCTTTAGTAGCAGTTACTCCACCAGCTGTTTCGATAACATTTGCAAAATGTACATCCCATGATGATTTTCCGATTGTTGTTGATCCATTAATATTTAATGTAGTTGATAGTGCAGCATAACCAATACTAATTCCAAGTACTAATACTAGAACTAAAATTGCAATAAAACTGCCACGTCCTTTTTTTTCATTGTTCATATATAATCCTCCATTTTAATTTATAAATCCTTATTGAACGAGTTAACTACTCAGTATTGAGTAGTTAATTACTTTTTTATGCTTGAACAAAGTTCATAGAAAATGTTAATGCTAATGTTTCACCTGTTGTAGGTAATTGATCAGAACTTACATTTTTATCATACTCTATTCTAACAACTGCTGTTTTTTTATCTCCAGCTGCGATTTCGTCTCCTGTTGCAGGATCAGCATTTGAATCTTTCCATTTAACTGTATAATTCAAATATACGTCTTGTGCAGCAGATACTCCACCTAATGTTGGTGCTGTAGAGATTTTTGCTGGTAATGTACCAGTATTTTCTACATCAACTTCGAACTCATAGTAATCTCCTGGTTTAGCAAGAGTTACATCATAAGTTACTTCAGTTGCATTACCAGATGTAATAGTAGCTGCCTTAGTAGCTGTTACTCCACCAGCAGTTTCAATTATATTAGCAAAATGTACATCCCAAGATGCCTTTCCAATTGTTGAAGAACCATTAATATTTAATGTTGCTGATAAAGCAGCATAACCAATACTAATTCCAATTACTAATACCAATAATGCTATTACAATATAGTTGGTACGACTGTTTTCCTTCTTCATCTTTTTCTCACCTCCATATAAAATTTTATATTATCTTCTGTTTTGCTAGTTGCAATGTCCATATGGACTCATAATAATTAGGTCAGATAAATATACTAATGAGATATACTACATTATAATCCCTACCCTATTATCACAATTAATGATAATACAAAATTTTAC
>ENA-UOJO01002250-UOJO01002250.1-human-gut-metagenome-genome-assembly--contig:-P57-NODE-2250-length-21180-cov-79.277491_pt1 | contig 21180 bp, 15 predicted proteins | sample MGYA00242351_ERZ723898 | MGnify/ENA metagenome assembly ERZ723898 | reverse complement strand
CTGCCGCACCTCGCTCGCCGTATCGGCACTTAGAATTATGCGGTATTGCCTTAAGGCGTTTCTCTTCGTGTTTTGGTTTCCAATATTTGCAGCGTTCCGGAACGGTCAAGACCGTTCCCTACAGAATGCTTTGGGGCGCATTGCTAACTTGCAAAATATCCGTAGGGCGCTGCGCCCGCAGGCGCGTTTCGGATAGGCGGCTCTTAGGCCGGAGATGGATGCCCTCATCCCGCCGCGGAGAAACCTTGCCGACTGCACATTATATTTTGCAACACCCCTAAACCCCATTTGTAGGGGCCGATGCTCGCCATCGGCCCGCCGGGCTGCCTGCACTGCTCCCTGTCCACTACCCACTATCCACTCTCTCACGATGCGCACGCCGCCACATCCCCCATTGTCAGGGTAATGTGTCCGTCCGGAGCGGCATCCGCCACAAACAACACGCCGGGGCGGGCGGTACCGGCGGCAATGCGGTCGGCCAGAGCCTGCTCCACGGCGCGGCTCACCTTGCGGCGCAGTTCCCGCGCACCATAGGCGGGTACGGTATCACCTGCCAGCGCCGCGGCAGCCGCCGGGGTATGGCGCAGGGTGTAGCCCTGGCGGGCGGCGCGTTCTTCCAGCTCGCAGAGCAGGCGATCCGCGATCGCGGCCAGCTGGGCGGGGCCAAGCGGGTCGAACAGCACCACATCGTCCAGGCGGCCCATCAGCTCCGGGCGGAAATAATCTTTGGCTTCCTGTAATGCCTTTTTGCCGCGGCGGGCGGTTTCTTCGGCGGCAGCGCCGAAGCCCAGCGGGCTGGCCTGCCCCGCCAGGCAGCGCGCCCCCAGGTTGGAGGTGAGCAGAATGATCGTGTTGGAAAAATCCGCCTTGCGCCCCTGGGCATCGGTCAGGTTGCCATCTTCCAAAATCTGCAGCAGAATATTCTGGATATCGCTGTGGGCCTTTTCAATTTCATCAAACAGCACCACGCTGTAGGGGCGGCGGCGCACGGCTTCGGTCAGCTGGCCGCCCTCATCGTGCCCCACATAGCCCGGCGGTGCGCCGATCAGCCGTGCCACCGTGTGCTGCTCCATATATTCGCTCATATCAAACCGCAGCAGGGCTTTTTCGCTGCCAAACCAGCTTTGGGCCAGGGTACGGGCCAGTTGGGTTTTGCCTACGCCGGTGGGACCTAAAAACAGCATTGCGCCAATGGGGCGGCCAGCTTCCCGCAGGCCGGTGCGGCTGCGCCGGATAGCCGCCGCCACGGCATGCACCGCGCGCGGCTGACCAATCACCTGCGCGGCAAGGCGGGCTTCCAGCTGGTCCAGGCGCACACGCTCCGCCTCCCCTACCCGCTCGGCAGGCACGCCGCTGGCCTTGCCCACCACCTTGGCAATTTCCGCCGAGGTCAGCACCGGCATTTTGCTGCCTGGCAGCATGGATTGCTCCCCGCCTGAAATCCGCAGCGCCGCGGCGGCTTCGTCCAACAGGTCAATGGCCTTGTCCGGCAGGTAGCGCCCCGGCAGGTAGCGCACGCTCAGCTCCACCGCGGCGCGGATCGCCTCCTGCGGGATGCGCACCCCGTGGTAGCGCTCATACCGGGGCATCAGGCCGGTTAAAATTTTTTCTGCCTGCTGTGGGGCCGGTTCCTCAATATTCACCATGCCAAAGCGGCGGTCAAGGGCGGAGTCCTTCTGGATGGTCTTGCGGTATTCCTCCGGTGTGGTCGCACCGATGAGCTGGATTTCCCCGCGGGCCAGCATCGGCTTTAAGATACTGGCCGCATCGATCGCGCCTTCCGCCGCACCGGCCCCGGCGATCACATGGATCTCGTCAATAAACAGAATGGTGGAACGGTCGCGGTAAAGCTCTTCCAGCAGGTTTTTGAACCGCTCCTCAAAATCGCCGCGGTACTTGGTGCCCGCCACCATGGACGCCATATCCAGCGCCAGCACCCGCTTGCCCTTTAAGCTGGGCGTTACCTGCCCGGCGGCAATGCGCTGGGCCAGGGCTTCGGCCAGGGCGCTTTTGCCTACGCCCGGCTCCCCCAAAAGGCATGGGTTATTCTTTTGGCGGCGGCACAAAATTTCGATCATGCGTTTCAGCTCATCATCCCGGCAAAGTACGGGGTCCAGCTGGCCTTCCTGCGCAAGGCGGGTCAGGTCACGGCCATATTTCTCACTGGGGCGGCTGCTGCGGGTACTGCTCATGCGGGGGCTGCTGGGCAAAACCAGCTGGCCGGAAAGCTGGCGGCATTCCCGCGCGGCGCGTGGAACTTCCAGCCCAAGGCCCGCCAGCCACACGCTGGCCGTGCAGGCGGTATCTTCCAGCATGGCACAGAGCAGGTGTTCGTTCTCCGCTTTGTTCACGCGGGCGGCATGGGCCCCCAGAACAGCGAATTCCAGCGCCTTGCGGCTTTCGGGCGCAAGGTCCCGGCCGCGCAGGTGCAGCGGGCGGCCCGTGCAGGCCCGCTGGGAGGCACAGGCCGAAAGTGCCGTTACCGTGATCTGTTTGCGGCGCAGAAACTCCACCGCAGTGCCCCGCCCGGTTTGCAGCATGGCAAGCAGCAGGTGCCCGGTATCCACCGCCGTACACCCCTGCCGGCCTGCGATGGTGATCGCGGTGGCGACGGTGCGCCGTGCGGCGCGGGTTAAACCTTTATGATAATAAAACATAGTGACCTCTGCCCTCCTACATGTTGCAGCGTTGCGGGTTACCCCACTGCAAGTATAGGCGGGCAGGGTGCAAATAATCATCGAAACCGGGCAAGGCGCTGCCATCCGGCCTGTTTTTGTGGCTGGCCGCAAAAAATATTGGTTTCATTGGTTGTATTGCGTTTTTCAACTTGGCATTTAGACGCATCTGTTGTATGATTAAAAAGTATGCTCTGTTTTAGGGCAATACCGCATAATTCTAAGTGCCAATACGGCGAGCGAGGTGCCGCAGCCGCCGGAGCGGTGCTTAAGCCGCAAGGCGGGAATTGTGCGGTGTTGCCTTAGGCATATAATTTGATATTACAAAAGGTTGGTGCGTTCATGCGGAACATGCTGCGGTTTTTGAAAGGATACGAGAAAGAATCCATCCTTGCCCCGCTGTTCAAAATGCTGGAAGCCTGCTTTGAGCTGTTGGTTCCCCTTGTGGTGGCCAACATCATTGATGTGGGCATCAAAAACGGGGATTTGGCTTATATTGGCAAGCAGTGCGGCTTGATGGTGCTGCTTGCGGTTGTGGGTATGGCATCCAGCCTGACGGCGCAGTATTTTGCCGCCAAGGCCGCGCTGGGCTATGGCACGGCGCTGCGCGGGGCGCTGTTCCGCCACATTGATACCCTCTCTTACACGGAGCTGGACGGCATCGGCACACCCACGCTGGTCACCCGCATCACCAGCGATGTGAACCAGCTGCAAAACGGCGTAAACATGACGCTGCGCCTTTTGCTGCGCTGCCCGTTTATTGTCATCGGCGCGCTGATTCTGGCGTTTGTCATCAGCCCCACCATGGGGTTCTGGTTCGTGCTGGTCACGCTGGCCATCTCGCTGGTGGTCTGGCTGATCATGCGGGTGACGGTGCCCCAGTACCGCGCCGCCCAGAATACACTGGACAAAGTGACCCTGCTGACCCGCGAAAATTATGTGGGTGCCCGCGTGGTGCGCGCCTTTGCACGGCAGGATGACGAAATTGCGGATTTTACCGCCGTGAACGACAAACTGAAAACTTTCCAGCTGACCGCCGGGCGCATTTCCGCTTTGATGACCCCGCTGACCTATCTCACCGTCAACCTGGGCGTGATCGCCATCCTGATGCGCGGCGGGCTGCAGGTAAACAGCGGCGCGCTGACCCAGGGCGAGATCATTGCCCTAATCAACTATATGAACCAGATCCTTATCAACCTGCTGCGCATTGCCGATCTGGTGGTTTCTGTCACCCGCGCACTGGCCAGCGGCATCCGTGTTTCGGAGATTCTGAACACCAAATCCACGATGACCGACCCCGCCGCGGCCGCCCTTGCCCCGGCAGCGGGCGCCCCGGCCGTTGCATTTGACCATGTGGGCTTTACCTACCACGGTGCCGGTGCCCCCAGCCTGACGGACATCAGCTTTGCCGCCCAGAATGGCCAGACCATCGGCGTGATCGGCGGCACGGGCAGCGGCAAATCCACCCTGATCAATCTGATTCCCCGTTTTTATGACTGCACCAGCGGCAGCGTTGAACTGTTTGGCCATGCCGTGCAGCAGTACGGCTTTGCCCAGCTGCGCCAGATGATCGGCATTGTGCCGCAGCGCGCCGTGCTGTTTACCGGCACCATCCGGGACAACATGCAATGGGCCTGCCCCGATGCCACCGATGAGCAGATCTGGCAAGCCCTGGAGATTGCCCAGGCGGCGGACTTTGTGCGCGGCAAGCCCAAAGGGCTGGATGAACCGGTGGAGACCGCCGGGCGCAATTTCAGCGGCGGCCAGCGCCAGCGCCTGACCATTGCCCGCGCGCTGGTGCCTCACCCCCAGGTACTGATTTTGGACGACAGTTCCTCCGCGCTTGACTTTGCCACGGACGCTGCTTTGCGCAAAGCGCTGAAAGAGCAGACCCATGGCATGACGGTATTTATTGTTTCCCAGCGCGCTTCCGCTGTGCAGCGTGCGGACCGCATTCTGGTGCTGGATGATGGCAATCTGGTGGGCAGCGGCACCCATGCCAACCTGCTGAAAACCTGCGATGTTTACCGCGAGATCTGCCTGAGCCAGCTGAGCCGTGAGGAGGTGGAAAAGACCTTATGAGCAATGCAAAGAAAAAGCGTGTTTCCCTGCGGGGCAGTAAAGGCACCATTCAGCGCGTGTTAAAGCTGATCCAGCCGTACCGCGGTTTGGTGCTGTTCACCCTGCTGCTTGCCGCTGTTACCGTTCTTACCACGCTGTACGCCCCCATTCTTTCGGGCCGCGGCGTGGACCTGATTGTGGGCCAGGGCAATGTCAACTTCCCTGCCCTGGGCAAGATTGCCATCCAGTTTGGCGTTACCGTGTGTGTCACCTCCATCTGCCAGTGGCTGATGAACATGGTGAACAACCGCATCACCTTCCAGGTGGTGCGCGACATCCGCGTGCAGGCGTTCCAGCACATGGAGATTTTACCCCTGAGCTATATGGATGCCCACAAGCCCGGCGACGCCATCAGCCGCATCAACACCGATGTGGAGCAGTTCAGTGACGGCCTGTTGATGGGCTTTACCCAGCTGTTCACCGGCATTCTGACCATTGTGGGCACTTTGGGCTTTATGCTTTCCATTGACTGGCGCATTACCCTGATCGTTGTGGTTCTCACCCCGCTTTCCATCTTTGTGGCAAAGTTCATTGCGGAGCATACCTATGATATGTTCCGCGTACAGAGCGAGACCCGCGCCGAGCTGACCGGTCTGGTGGACGAGCTGATCGGCAACGAGCATCTTGTCCGCGCCTTCGGTTACGAAAGCCGCGCCGAGGAGCGCTTTGACAAGATCAACGCCGATCTGCAGATCTGCGGCGTAAAGGCCACCTTCTTTTCCTCCATCACCAACCCTGCCACCCGCTTTGTCAACGCGCTGGTGTATGCGGCGGTCGGCGTGGTGGGCGCGCTGGTTGCCATTGGCGGCGGCATTACGGTCGGCGAGCTTTCGGTTCTGCTGAACTATGCCAACCAATACACCAAGCCGTTCAATGATATTTCCGGCGTTATGACCGAGCTGCAGAACGCCCTGGCCTGTGCGCAGCGTGTGTTCGACTTTATTGACGAAGCCCCCATCCTGCCCGATGCCCCCGATGCCGTTACCCTGCCCCACGGTGCAGGCAGTGTGGAGTTTGGGCATGTCAAGTTCCGCTATGTGCCGGATGTGCCCTTGATTGAAGACATGAACCTGCGCGTTCAGCCCGGCCAGCGCATTGCCCTGGTTGGCCCCACCGGCTGCGGCAAAACCACCCTGGTCAACCTGCTGATGCGCTTTTACGAGATCAACGGCGGCACCCTGAAGGTGGACGGCCACCCCATTGACACCGTAACGCGGGATTCGCTGCGCGGCAACCTGGGTATGGTCTTGCAGGAAACCTGGCTGAAAGCCGGTACTGTGGCAGATAACATTGCTTACGGCAAGCCGGACGCCACCCGCGAGGAGATCATCGACGCCGCCAAGCGTGCCCGCGCCCACAGCTTTATCTGCCGCCTGCCCCAGGGCTATGATACCGTAATTGCCGAGGACGGCGGCAACATCAGCCAGGGCCAGAAGCAGCTGCTTTGCATTGCCCGTGTTATGCTGCGCAAGCCGCCCATCCTGATTCTGGACGAAGCAACCTCCAGCATTGATACCCGTACCGAGGTGCTGGTTCAGGATGCCTTTGAGGAACTGATGAAAGGCCGCACCAGCTTTATTGTGGCGCACCGCCTTTCCACCATCAAAAACGCCGATCAGATCCTTGTGATGAAAGCCGGCAACATTATTGAGCGCGGCACCCACGAGGAGCTGCTGGCCAGGGGCGGCTTTTACGCCAACCTGTATGCAAGCCAGTTTGCCAAGGCGTAACGCCTGCCCCGCTGCATAACCCCAACTAAATATCAAATGGCCCGGCTGCAAATGCAGTGCGGGCCGTTATGTTTAGTTTTGCTGTATATCCTGTACGTCATCGGCGAATTTTGTTTGACGCAGACGGACGCAGGGATTATAATAAATGCGGTGTAATTTGCCGGAATTTGTCACAGCCTGGCGTTCCGGCTCAAGGTGCAGTCATACGCTGCCCTGCAAGTAGAGAGGAAAAGAGGAATATTTATGTCCAAAACGTCCATTCCCAAAAACTATCATGATCTTTTGGGCCTGTACGATACCCAGCGGGCCATCGGCATCATCAAAACCATCTTTCAGGAAAAGCTGTGTGCCGCCCTGCACCTGAAGCGCGTTACCGCCCCGCTGTTTGTTTTGAACGGCAGCGGCCTGAACGATGATCTGAACGGCGTGGAGCGCCCCGTCAGCTTTGATGTACCCTGCCTGGATGAGCGCGCTGAAGTTGTGCACAGCCTGGCCAAATGGAAGCGCTATGCCCTTGCTGAGTATGGGTTCCGCCCCGGCCAGGGCCTTGTGACCGACATGAACGCCATCCGCCGCGATGAAGAGCTTGACAACCTGCACAGCATTTATGTAGACCAGTGGGACTGGGAGAAGGTCATCACCGCGAAGGACCGCACCCTGCCCTTTTTGCAGGAAACCGTGCGCGATATTGTGGATGCCGTTTGCTCCACTGCGGACGAGCTGCGCTGGAAGTTCCCGGAGCTGAAAGCCATCCGCCTGACCCGTGAGCCGACCTTTATCACCACCCAGGAGCTGGAAGACCTGTACCCCGACCTGACCCCAAAAGAGCGCGAAAACGCCTTTACCCGCGCCCATGGCACCGTCTGCATCATGCAGATCGGCGGCCAGCTGAAAAGCGGCATCCGCCACGATGGCCGTGCCCCTGACTATGATGACTGGACGCTGAACTGCGATATTCTGTTCTGGCACAAAGCGCTGGGCTGTGCACTGGAGCTTTCCAGCATGGGCATCCGTGTGGACCCGGCCGCCATGACCCGCCAGCTGGAAGCCGCAGGCTGCCCGGAGCGTGCGGAACTGCCGTTCCACAAAATGCTGCTGGAAGGCAAGCTGCCCCTGACGATGGGCGGCGGCATTGGCCAGAGCCGCCTGTGCATGTTGCTGCTGGGCAAGGCCCACATCGGCGAAGTGCAGGTCAGCCTGTGGGATGCCGAGACCAAAGCCGTGTGCGAGCGCGCTGGTGTGCAGCTGCTGTAATATTTGCAGTGGGCGACCTTCTTGATGCCCCGGACAAGCTGTTACGACTTTGGGAGAATAGCCCAAAGTGCTTTGCAGGTCGGCCATCTCCACCTGAGAGCCGTCCCTGCGGTCCGTTTTGCCCCAAAGGCATCCCCCTTCTCCAAACGAATCAGTCGCCCAAAATAAAAACGTAATCCCTCGGATTCTATACGATCCGGGGGATTTTAACATTTCTGCGGCAAGCCAGGGCCTCTATGGCCAGGAATAAGGGTCTGCCACAAAATCTTCAATTACATCCATCAAATGGATGGGTTCCAGCTGCCCCTGTGTGCACAGCTGCGCCAGGCGCTGTGCCTGTTGGGTATTGGTGCAAATATCTGGGACAAATGCAATCTGCCGCCAGCTATCCGGTACCCGCTTTTGGGCCGCAATTCCAAAAGCAGTATAGCGGCCAAGTTCACAGCTGAACAGGGTTTGTTCCACCGCAAGATACTGGTAAATCGTTCTCGGCCCCCTTCCACAGCCCAAACAGTTTCCCCACCATACCGCAGACATCCATTTTTTAACAGTTCTTACAATTCTTGACAAATTATAAAAGTCATATTAAAATAGTGGCATGTTTTGCGGCACATTTCGGGATGCTTCCTGCCGGGGGATCACGTTGCCCCTGGCAGCGGTGGGGTCTTTCCTGTTTCCCCATCGCCTTATGGAAACATTATGTGAATTGTAGCAGAGGCTGCCGGAATTGTAAACCATCAAATCTGAGAAACGCTCTTTTAGGCTTTCCCAGATTTGGGAAATGGAGGAGATTTATGCAAGAATCTATTGTGGAAACGTTGAAAAATATGAAATCCGAACAAAACCTGACCCTGCAGCAAATCTCCAGTGCAAGCGGGGTACCCCTCAGCACCGTAAACCGCATTTTGAGCGGCCAGACCGAGAATCCCAGCTTCCGTGATGTCGCCGCGATCGTTGCCGCCATGGATGGCTCGCTGGATGCGATCACCGGCCTACAAAAGTTGGAGAGCGAAAACGGCCAGTTACTGGATTCCAACGTGATGCAGCTGCTGCTTTCCATGCAGAACTATTATGCCAAAACCCTGGACGCCGCCCGTCAGCAGTACATGCGGGAGCTTGAGAACAAAGACAAGCAGTACCGGGATATCCTTACCGATAAAAACCGCTGGCTGCGCCGCATGTTTTTCTGCCTGATCGGCATGCTGGCTGTCATCTCGTTTTTGCTCATCGTTGATTTTATCAACCCCACCATTGGCGTTTTCCATACCTGAGCCATTCGGCGGCCTGCCTTTTGCAAGGCGGCGTTCTTCCCTGTCTATATCTCACTTATCCCTGTTTTATTTTTCGGCACCGGCGGTGTACCTGCTTTCACCGCCGGTGCCTTTTTTCATTGGCAACACCGCACAATTCCCGCCTTGCGGCTTAAGCACCGCTCCGGCAGCTGCGGCACGGCATCTGCGTTGCCAAAATGCTCGATAATACACAAAGTATTATCTGCGCTTTTGGCTTAGCAGCTGCCGCATCTCGCTCGCCGTATCGGCACTTAGAATTATGCGGTATTGCCCATCCTTTTTTGCTCCGCGATGCCTTGACGAAAGCCCTGATTTTTTCGTATAATAAAAAGGTTGTCGCCCAATAAAAACCTTTGCGGCGGGCGGCGGCAATTCATTGTAATTCATTGGAGGGTATCACGTTTTGAGCTTGAACACTGAAACTTTGAACACGATCCTTGCCCCGTATATCCGCAGCCTGACCGATGGCGGAACCGCAGAAAATGGCGTTTGGGAAGCCATCAACTGCTTTGGCACAAACTGGGATATCGACGCGGTGGATTTTCCTGCCATGTTTGCCCAGGCCACACAGCAGGCCCGTGCCGTGATGGACACGCCCGCCCTGCAGCCCGTTGGCGGCATGCAGGCCCTGATGATGCGCCCCACGGAAGTTGAGCTTGTGCGCGAGTGTTTTCGCTGGCTGTTCAATGATGATGACGGTGACCTGAAAAAACGCCAGGGCCGCGTGGAAATGTTTGCCGACCAGGTCAACGGCCGTTTCCGCCGTTGCCTGCCGCGCATGGCCAAGTTCACTCAGACGGCCGGCAGCGCCGCGCTGTACCTGAGCCTGCTGGAGCCGGAGGATAACTACTTCTTTGTTCCCGCCGAAGCCAAAGCCTGGGCCGCCTATTTCGGCTATGACGAAGACTTTGGCACCGGCGCGGCCTTTAACCTGACCCAATATTACGCCATGTGTGATGACCTGCTGAACGAGCTGCCCAAATACGATGAGCTGACCCGCCTGCACACCGAGCGGCTGAAAAACACCATGCACGGCATCAATGACCAGCTGCATCTGCTGGTGTATGATATCATGCACAGCGCCTATGTAAACGGCTATTACCCCAAGGGCTTTTCCCGCACGGCAACCGCCAAGGAACGCACCAAGGCCGTGAAACAGAAAGCCGAGCGCGCCGACCTGTGCATGCAGATCGCCGAAAAGGAGCAGAAATTGCAGGAGCTGCTGGCAAGCCCCACTGCCCTGCCCGACCTGACCGGCTGCGAAGTAACCCACAAGATGTTCGGCGTGGGCAAGGTACTGCCCTCTACGGATCAGTTTCTGGTGATCGACTTTAACGGCCAGCAGAAAAAGTTCAGCACCACCACCTCCATGACCAGCGGCTACCTGACTGCCAGCGACCCCGCCGTGATGGAGCAGATGCAGGACTACCAGGCATACACCAAAGAAAAAGACCAGTTGGAAAAAGAGCTGAAAACTATGAAGAGCAACTTGCTCAATATGGGCTAAGATCTGCTTCTCGTATTTGCCATTCAGTCCATCCCATTTTCCTGAATATACCGCCCCCCGGCTCAGGGCTGACCCTGTGCCGGGGGTACTTTTTACCTTTTTGTGCTACAAAATATAGGATTGATACAAAAATATCCCGGCAGTTATAAAACTGCCGGGATATTTTGGAGCTGGCGACAGGAATCGAACCTGCAACCTGCTGATTACAAATCAGCTGCTCTGCCAATTGAGCTACGCCAGCACGGCTAAGAAATCCTTAGGTTGTATCTAAAAAGTCGAAAATATCGTCTATTTCTACAAACGCAGCCGGATTTTGCGTTAAAGAGCCTTAAATCCTGCTTGTGTTTGCGAAATATCCGTCATTTTCTTTGTTTTCAGATATATCTTAGGAATACCTAAGTATTCTAGCACATGTTGCGGCACCTTGTCAATGCCGAATTATGGGGCAGTAGCGCTCCGAACGGCGCTTATTCTGCCGCGGCCAGGGCGGCCTGCAGCGCGCAGTAATCTTCCAGCGTCAGCTGCTCCGGGCGCAGGCGGATATCCAACCCGGCGGCCTGCAATGCCGCGTTCACTTTAGCTTTGGAGATGCCCAGGCCGTTCGCCACGGCATTGGCCGCGGTCTTGCGCCGCTGAGAAAATGCTGCCCGGATCAGGCGGAACAGCCCGGCTTCGTCCCCGTTGGGCGGGGTAACAGGCGGTGTGGTGTGGACATCCAGCTGGATGACCGCGCTGGTCACTTTGGGGGCAGGGTAAAAGCTGCCCGGCTGCACAGTAAACAGCAGCTTGGGTTTGGCGTAATAAGCCACCGCATAGCTGATTGCCCCCGCCTCACGCGTGCCAGGGGCGGCACACAGGCGCTGTGCAGCCTCTTTCTGCACCATGACGGTAATGTTGCGGATGGGCAGTTTTTCTTCCAATAAGCGCATCAGAATGGGGCTGGTGATGTAATACGGCAGATTGGCGCAGACGGCAACGGGCTTATCACCAAATTCTTCCGCCAGTAGGGTGCGCAGGTCCACTTTCAGCACATCTTCCAGCACCAGCTTAAAGTTCCCGTACTCGGCCATTGTCTCGGCCAGGATCGGCGGCAGGCGCTTGTCCACTTCGATCGAAACTACCTTATCCGCGCGTTTGCACAGCTGTTCTGTCAGCACACCGATGCCGGGGCCGACTTCCAGCGCACCCCAGCCGGGGCCAATGCCGGCGGCTTCCGCAATGCGGGGGCAGATGCCGGGGTTGATAATAAAGTTTTGGCCGAACCCCTTGGAAAGTGCAAAGTCGTGCCGTGCGCACACATCACGAATGGTGGAAAGGTCCGTCAGGTTTGGCATGGGGCTGGCACTCCGTTTCTTCTTATACTGTGTTTAGGGCAATACCGCATAATTCTAAGTGCCGATACGGCGGGCGAGGTGCGGCAGCTGCCGGAGCGGTGCTTAAGCCGCAAGGCGGGAATTGTGCGGTGTTGCCTTAGGGTATATCTCAGGCTGGGTCTCCCCTGCCCGCTTACTGGCCATTGGTGCCGGAAATGGCATTGATAGCCTTGGCGATCTGGGGGTCGTTATCGACAGTAAAGTCGTAATAGCTGCTCTGTTCATCGTTGGTCAGGCTGGCGTCCACATCCGGGGTCAGGCCGGTGCCGTTCCAGTTTTTGCCCTCGTTATCCAGCAGAATGCCCACGGTGATTACCACCGCGCTGCCGTCCGAAAGGCTCTGCGGGTCGCTGAGCAGAACACCTTTGCCCGCCGTGGTGCTGCCCACGATGGTGGCCCCGGCCATTTTACGCAGAGCGTTGGCAAACAGCTCCGCACCGGATGCCGTGCTGCCGTTGACCAGGCAGACCATGGGCAGGGTGATCTCGTTTTCGTCAGACATACGCAGGTCTGTCACATTGCCGCCCTTATCCTGGCTCTGGGCAATCAGACCGGAGGGCACGCAGTAATCTGTGGCAACAAGGGCAGCGTTCAGGTTTTCGCCGCTGTTATCGCGCAGGTCAAAAATCAGCGAGGTAGCCCCCTGGTTGGTCAGGCTGTTGACAGCATTGCGGAATTCCACCGCCGTGCCTGAGGTAAAGGAATCAATGCGCAGGTAGCCAACGCCGTTATCCATCAGGCGCACCGTGCTGATGCTGGGGGTGGTATAGTTGGCGTGGGTAATTTCAAAGCTCTGCTCTTCCCGCAGGGGGGTCAGGTATTTGATGCTGACGATGCTGCCTTCCTCTCCCAACAGGGCGGAGGTCATGGCGGCGGTATCGCTCATGCTGCGGGTGCTGGTATCGCCGATAGCGGTGATAAAGCCGCCGACTTCCAGACCAACGTTGGTAGCGGGGGTGTTATCATACACACGGATGATGCGCGCATAGCCGGAGGACGGATCCTTGACAACGGCAACGCCAATGCCCATCAGGCGGCCATTGGCAAGACCGACTCTTTCACTGTAGGCCTTGGCGGAATAATAGCGGGCGTACCGGTCGCTGATGCCCAGCATATAGCCGGATGCAATGGTATCGTTCAGCGTATCATCGTTGATATCAAAGTACTCATTGGCGCGCACATAGCGGTCCACTTCGGACAGCTTGTTATACATGCGCTCCTTGTTTTTAACACTGGAAACCGTATTGTTGAACATGTTCATGGATACGGTCATGGTCATGGAAAAGGTCACGGCCATTGCAATCAGCGTGACGGTTGCGGCCACACCAAGACTGACTTTTTTGCTCATAGCGAAAATGTGCTCCCTTGCGTAAAAGTTGTGCGTTGCTGCCGGATCAAAGCAGTGCCATAAACGCCGTTGCGGCAAGGCTTGCCACCATCAAGACGGCGATCACCAGGCAGACAATGCGCACAACAAGCTTATGTTTTTGCTGGTTCATCGAAATTGATCTCCTTCAGGCTGTCAGGCCTAAGGCATAACTGAAAATAAAGTGTCGGCTGGCGCTTTTTCAGCTACACCATAACATTAGTGCGGAACATAGTTCAGCGGGTTGGTGCGCGCACCGTTCACACGCAGTTCCAGGTGCAGGTGGTTGCCGGTGGAGTTGCCGGTGGTGCCAACATGGCCGATGACATCCCCCTGCGAAACGTTCTGGCCCACACTGACCGGCGGGGTGCTGTTCATGTGGGCGTACAGGGTAGCATAGGTGTTGCCCTGGTCGTCGGTGCCGTGGTAAATCATGACATAGTTGCCATAGCTGTAGTGCCAGCCGGACACGGTGACAACGCCGCTTGCCACAGCGCGGATGTTGGTGCCGCCGGGCGCGGCAAAGTCAACGCCCTTGTGGCCGCCGCTGCCATACTGGCAGGAGATATACTTATAGCTCGGCAGCGGGCAGATAAAGTTCAGCGAGCAGCTGATGGGCGCATTGGCGTAGTTCCTTTGGGTCTGGGCAATCAGAGATTTCAGGTAAGCGTCATATTCATCAGCAGCCTTATCGAACTCTGCCTGTTTATCACTCTTGGCTTCTTCCAGAGCCTGCTCCTGCGCTGCTGCGGCGGAGATGCTGGCATCCTGGGCCTGAATGTTGCTGGCCAGCTCCTGGGTTTTGCTGTCCAGCTGGCTTTTCTGGTTCTGCAGCTCTTCTTCGTCCGCTTCCAGCGATGCCTTCGCTTCTTCCAGCTGGGTGCGCTCGTTGGTCAGCTCAATGCCCTGCTGTTCCAGATCCTCGCAGGCCTGGGTGTTGGCATCCGAAATATCCTGCAGCACCTGGTCAAAGGTCAGCAGCTGATAAATGTTTTCCGCCGTGGAAAGCAACGCAATACCGCCGCCCTGGTCCAGCATCTGCATACTGACGACCTGCTCTTTATATTTTGCCCAGCGGTCATCGTATTCTGCCTGCTTCTGGTCAATTTCAGCCTGCTTATCGGTGATCTGCTGTTCTTTTTCCACGATCTGTGCGCTGATATCATCAATTTGGTCATTCAGCGCATTGATCTGGCCCTTGATGGTGTTTTTCTCCTGCACAAGCAGCTGTTTTTGCTGCTCGGCTTCGGCTTTATCGCTGGCAACGTCTTTCAGCTGCTGGCGGATCTGGTCCAGTTCCGACTGCAGCTCGTTCTTTTTGTTTTCCAGCTCTTTTTGCTTATCATCGGCATGGGCCGGCATGGCAGCATTCAGGCACAGCGCCGCGGCAACCACGGCAGCCATCAGCGCAGCCCCTGCGCGCCGCACATTGCGGCGGATGGCAATGGACATTTTCAACTTTCCCCCTTTGGTGGGATGCGGGTAAAACGGGTTTTGGCAGTTCAAAAAGCTCAAGGCAAGCGCCGGGTGCTCAGACCTGCAGATGTTTGCGGATGCTGGTTGCAGTGCCAATGCCGCACAGCACAAAGCCAAACAGCATAAAGCCCAGCACAACATAATACCACAGGTCCTGCAGCGGCAGCAGTGTGCCGCCAAACATTGTCGTCAGGTTGGTGGGGTTCTTGCCGTACCATTCATACACGGCATAGTATCCGCCGCACACAATGGCGGAAGCGATCAGCGCGGAGATCAGGCCGGAGGTAACACCCTCCACAAAGAACGGGAACCGGATAAAGCCGTTGGTTGCACCAACCAGCTTCATAATGCCAATCTCCTTGCGGCGGTTGAACACGGTAATTTTGATGGTGTTGCTGATGACCACCACGCTGACGATGGCCAGCACGATGACCAGGCCATAGCAGACATAAGTAACCGCCTTTTGCAGCGAAACAAACAGATCTGACATGGCCTGCGGCGAGTTGACCGCGCGCACACCGTCCACATTCTGTAATGCTGCGGCCACGCTGGAGATGTTGGCCGGGTCATCGGCACGCACCACATAGTTGGCCAGCAGCGGGTTATCGTTCTGGAACATCTCTTTCAGGTTGGTGTAGCCTTCCAGGCGCTGGCTGTACTCGTCCAGCATCTGGTCTTTGGAGATGAACTCCACCCCGGCCACATGCGGAATGCTGCGGATGGCTTCCTCCACGGCGGCGGTATCAGCGTCATCATTGATGAACGCAACCGTTTCGTTCTGCTCACCGATATAGGCCACCATGGAATCAATATTAGCGCCGAACAAAAATGCTGCGCCAACCAAAATCATACAGACGATCAACACGCCCATAGAGGCAAGCGTCATCATTTTGTTTGCCTTGAGGTTATGCAGGCCCTGCCCCACGAGGTAGGTAAAACTGGAAAAACGCATGGTCTACCCCTCCTTAATCCTCATACTCGTATTCATCATCGTTCTGGCGGGCAGCAAGCCATTCTTCGTACTCCTGCGCCACTTCGGGGTGGGCGGTATCAGATGCCACATGCCCGTTGGCCAGCGTGATGATTCGGTTGTTATACTTGGCTGCCAGCTTGTGCACCAGCTCATGCTCATGGGTAACAACCACAACGGTGATATGCACTTTATTGATGGCCTCGAACAGCTGCATGATATCCATGCTCATTTCGGGGTCAATGTTGCCGGTAGGCTCGTCCGCAATGATCAGCTTGGGGCCATGGGCCAGGGCGCGGGCCACGGCAACGCGCTGCTGCTCGCCGCCGGAAAGCTCATCCGGCAGGCGGTCCATCTTATCCTCCAGGCCAACCAGGCTGAGGGCGAACGGTACACGGTTCTTGATGGTTTTGTTATTGATGTTGGTCACGCGCATGGCAAAAGCCACGTTCTCGTACACCGTCATGGTGGGGATCAGGCGGAAATCCTGGAACACCGCGCCCATCTGGCGGCGCAGATAAGGTACCTTGCGGCGCTTGATGGTGGTCAGGTCCTGATCGTTGATATAAATTTTGCCCTCGGTGGGCTTTTCTTCCATCTGGATCAGTTTGAGGAATGTGGATTTGCCCGCGCCGGAATGGCCCAGGATAAAAACGAATTCCCCTTCATCAATGTGGATGTTGATATCTTCCAACGCCACATTTTCATCATTTTGGGTTTCATATACTTTGGTAACATGTTCAAAATCGATCATGAATAGCGCTCCTAAAGCAATACAGCACTTCCCGGCCATGGCGTGCAAAATGGTACACTACACCCCAGGGCAAAACGATACATTTAATAATGTACCATAGGAAGCCCGCCCCGTCAAGATTCCGTGCAGCGGGTGCCTTGTGGAATATATCGCATTTTCGTCAATTTTGTGTTTTTGGGCAATTTGTGGAAACTTTGTAAATTTTACGGCCTGTGCGGGCTGTGTATGGCTATAGACTTGCCTTTATGCTTATTCATCCGCCCCTTTTTCCGTTCTCCCCTCTCCTATTTTTCTTCATCCATCCGTTTTGTTTTCCTGCATTCCACTTATCCGCTCATCTTCTCTTCCAGCAAACCTGCAACAAAAAACGCGCCCACCAAGCAGGGGGGCGCGGAAAAAGCGCTTATAGGATATTTTAGTAACGGGCAGGGTCAGAGGAAAGATACTTTTTGACCATCAGGGCTACCTTGAACACAATCGCATCGTCAAACTTGCGCAGATCCAGGCCGGTCAGCTTCTTGATCTTTTCCAGGCGGTAAACCAGCGTGTTGCGGTGCACAAACAGACCGCGGCTGGTTTCGGAAACGTTCAGGTTGTTCTCAAAAAAGCGCTGGATGGTGAACAGCGTTTCAGAGTCCAGCGAATCAATGCTGTCCTGCTTGAATACTTCGCGCAGGAATGCTTCGCACAGGGTGGTAGGCAGCTGATAAATCAGGCGGGCAATGCCCAGGTGATCATAGCTGATGACCTGCTTTTCGGTATCAAATACCTTACCAACTTCCATGGCGATCTGCGCCTCCTTAAAGGAGGAGGCCAGATCCTTGATGTTGCTGATGGGGGTGCCGATGCCGACAACTGCCTTGATATAATGTTCGCCCTGCAGGGTATCCACAATGGAAGCTGCCAGCTTTTCCATATCGCGGGTATTGTTATCAGGGCGGATTTCTTTCACCAGCACGGTATCTGTTTCGCTGATGTTGAACACGAAGTCTTTCTGTTTATCCGGGAACAGGCTGCTGACCACATCATAAGCGGAAATATCATTGCCGGAGGTAACGCGGATCAACAGAACCACGCGCTGCACATCCGAAACAAAGTGCAGCTCCCGCGCTTTGGCGTAAATATCACCGGGCAGGATATTATCCAGCACCACATTCTTGATGAAATTGGTTTTATCAAACTTTTCATCGTGGTACTGCTTGATGCTCTGCAGGCTGATGGACAGCAGCGAAGCAAACTGGGCGGCAGTGGGATCGTTGCCTTCCACAAACACAGCATAATCGTTATGTTTTGCGTTGGAGAACTGGTGGTAGGCATAACCGTCCTTTTCAAAGGCATCCCCGGCCGTCAGGCGGGCAACAGCAAAGCCTTCCCGCATTTCGCCGATCTGCCCCAGCTCGGAGCAGGCGATGACGGCTCCCGTTTCGTCCACCACGCCTACCACGCGGTCGATCGCGTCCTTCATCTGGTAGACCACGTTCTGGAATACCCTGTTTGCCATAATACTGCCTCTCCTTCATGTTTATATGCAAATTGACAATGGCCGAACAGAAGCTCCCATCGGCTCATTGCTGTTATTTTGACACAAATAGATTTAACTACAATGTATATTTTACACAATCAGGTTGACTTTTGCAACATATTTCAACGAAAAACTCAATATTTTCTTGGTTAATTTGGATTTTTTAGCAAAATATGTTGGTTTTGCAGTGGTTTTCCATTTGGTCAAATTGCCAAAGCGGGGATTATTTCTGCTTTTTTTGGCTGTTTTCGGCCTGCTGCATGGTGCCGGTGCCGCCTTCTACCACGCCGCGGCGCTGGAACACATAAGTAATGCTATGCAAAAAGATTTTTGCATCGTTCAGGAAAGTGATGTCAGCGGCATACTCACCGTCATAGCGGGCTTTCACATCAATCGGCAGCTCATCGCGGCCATTGATCTGGGCCAGACCGGTCAGACCGGGGCGGATGTCATTGGCATGCACGGCATCGCGCGCGGCGATCAGGTCATACTGATTATACAGCGCCGGGCGCGGGCCGATGATGGACATCTGCCCTGCCACAATGTTATAGATCTGCGGCAGCTCATCCAGGCTGGTGCGGCGCAGGAACGCCCCGCTTTTGGTGATATAGCTGTCTGCGTTTTTCAGCAGGTGGGTGGGCACATCGTGGGGGGTATCCCCGCGCATGGTGCGGAACTTTAAGATATTAAAGCATTTTTTGCCGCGGCCAACCCGGCGCTGCTTAAAGAACACCGGTCCCGGCGAATCTTTTTTGATCCACAGGGCAATAATTCCCATTGGGATTGCCAGCACCACACAGGCTGCCAGCGACAAAATCAGGTCAAGCAAACGCTTGATGCAGGATTCATACATAAGTCAAGCCTCCTTGGGGAAGGTTTTGCGCCCGCGGGCCCCGCCAGGCCGCCGTCACTGGGCGTTCTGCTGGGTGGAATGCTGTTCGTCCAGCGCCTTTTGCAGCTCTTCCTTATCAATGGTTTCCGTGTTGCCATGGGCGGCGCTTACGGTGTGGTCCTCGTTCACCACGCGGTTGGGGTGATACGTGCCCACCATGCGCTGCAGGCTGAGCACCACGCCCTCGTCATTATGCTCCGCATCGTGACGCAGGTTCTGCAGCTCCTCATAGAATGCCGCCAGGTCAATCTGCATGGGCGGAGCAATAAAGATTTTATCGTGGGCGGTTTTGGTCATGCGGTCCTGCTCGGAATCCAGCATCAGCTCCTCGTACAGCTTTTCGCCGGGGCGCAGGCCCGTTACCTTGATTTCCATGTTTACGTTCGGCTCATAACCATAGAACCGGATCAGCCGGGTGGCCAGGTCCATGATTTTGACCGGCTCACCCATATCCAGCACATAGATGCTGCCGCTCTGGGCCAGACCGCCGGCCTGCAACACCAGCTGGGCAGCTTCCGGGATCGTCATAAAGTAGCGCACGATGTCCGGGTGGGTGATGGTAACGGGGCCGCCGTTCTTGATCTGCTCTTCAAACAGCGGGATCACGCTGCCATGGCTGCCCAACACATTGCCAAAGCGCACAGCCATGCACTTCATGGAAGTGTTCTTAGCAAAGGTCTGGATCAGCATTTCGCAGATGCGTTTGGTGCAGCCCATAACATTGGTAGGATTGACCGCCTTATCGGTCGAAAGCTGCACAAAGCGCTCCACCCCATGCTCCGCCGCGCTGGTCAGCAGGTTTTTGGTGCCGAACACGTTGTTTTTAACGGCTTCCGCCGGGCTTACTTCCATCAGCGGCACATGCTTGTGGGCAGCTGCATGGAACACAACGGATGGATGATAGGTTTCAAACACTTCATCCAGACGCTTGATATCGCGGATGGAGCCGATCAGCGTGACAACGTTGATATCTGCACCGTATTTATTGCGCAGCTCCATTTCCAGCTCGTAGGCGCAGTTTTCGTAAATATCGAAAATCAACAGCTGGCGCGGGCGGTAGCGCATGATCTGGCGGCACAGCTCACTGCCGATGGAGCCACCGCCGCCCGTGACCAGAACCACCTTGTCGTGCAGGTATTCCGAGATCTGGGCGCTGTTCAGCTGCACTTCATCGCGGGAAAGAAAGTCCGAGGTGTTCAGTTCACGCAGACCGGCCACCACCGGCTTGCCGTTGGCATCCACCGCCTGCGGGTCGGACAGCATCCGCACGCGGCAATGGGTGGAGTTGCACAAGTTGATCACTTCGTTCAGGCGCTCGCCTTTCAGCGTGGTGATGGCGATGATGATCTCCACAATATGGTACTTGCGCACCAATTCCGGGATATCCGAAATGGTGCCGCGCACCGGCACGCCCTGCACGCGCAGGCCTTTTTTGGTCAGGTCGTCATCCACGATCACGACCGGGTTGCCAAAGCTGGAGTTTTTGCTTTTGCACAGGTTGACCGCCCAGGCACCGGCATTGCCAGCGCCGACGATCAGCAGCGGGGTTGCATCCCGCGGGGCGGCGTTGCTTTTTTGTTTAGCGCGGTTATCCTTGCGCAGGCGGGTGGCGGTGCGCACAAAGCGCCACAGAAAGCGCACGCCTGCAACGGCCGCCGTGTTGAACACCGCACCCAGAATCAGCACCGTACCGCTGATGGGGCGGGTGCGGAAGATCAGATCAAACAGCAGGATAAAACCCGTTGCCAGGCCGGATAGACAGGTCAGGCGGGCAAGGTCCCGCATGCCGGCATACTCCCACATGATCTCATACAGGCCGCCAAACCAGAACACGACCATATAAATAACCAGCACATACGGCAGCATGGGAGCCATGGCACGGATCACTTCGGCCCGCAGCACCGCGGCGGGCACAATGGAATCCTCACCGTCAAACCGCAGCAGAATTGCCAGATAATAACAAAACACAATCAGCCCGCAGTCCAGCAGCATTAACAAAATGCGGCGCGGCAAGCCGTTGATGAGTTGCCTGTTTTTCTGTTTCATTGCACTATCTTCCTGTTTCTTCAATAATGTCGCAGCCGGCTGTCCCCTGCACAGCTGCCGCGCAGCGCCTGCGCCGCCCGCGGCCGTTCCTTCCAAAACCAAGGCGCAGCGGGCATTTTTCTATTTTCTCAAATCTTGTTTGATTTGTGGCAATACCGCATAATTCTAAGTGCCGATACGGCGAGCGAGGTGCGGCAGCTGC
>ENA-UOJO01002249-UOJO01002249.1-human-gut-metagenome-genome-assembly--contig:-P57-NODE-2249-length-21193-cov-9.058000_pt1 | contig 21193 bp, 24 predicted proteins | sample MGYA00242351_ERZ723898 | MGnify/ENA metagenome assembly ERZ723898 | reverse complement strand
AATTCATTGGAGGAAATGCCGAATGCGTTGTCCTACCTGATTGAGTCCGTAGAAGTACTGCAATCCAAAGTAAATGCCTTGCAACATAAGCAGGCAAGTAACTCACCTAAGTGGATGGATATAGACGAACTTTGCGCTTATCTTCCATCACATCCAGCCAAACAAACGGTTTATGGATGGGTATCAACCAAACAGATTCCCGTACATAAAATAAATAAAGCGTTGGCTTTCCTGCAATCAGAGATTGATGATTGGTTGAAGAACAAATCACATAAGACACAAGATGACTTAATGGAAGAAGCCAGACGATTTGTCGAATCTAAAAAGATTATCAGATGATGGAAACGACAGACTATTGCTTTTCGTTCTTTCGCAAGCCTATTCAAAACATCGAACCGATAAGGGCGGTAGGTATTGTGGATGTGTATCGTTATATCATCGGGCATTATGCCCAACCACAAACCGAAGCCCTGCGTTTGATGCTATCTTCTTCCGAAGCCAAAAGATACAAAGCCACTCATTTTGACTATTGTACTTTTTCGGGATTATTTCGCAAGCGTAATGAGAAGGAACTGATTATACACTCAGGATTGATGTGTTTGGATTTCGATCATGTGGATAACATAGGGGAGTTAAAACAGCAACTGCTCAACCATGAGTATTTTGATACGGAACTGTTATTTGTCAGTCCATCCGGTAATGGATTAAAGTGGATAATACCTGTTGACTTGAAAGGCTGGGAACATTCCCGGTACTTTAAGGCTGTTGCCAACTGCATCAAAGCAACAGGTTTGTCATTAGTGGATATGTCCGGCAGTGATGTGGCTCGTTCATGCTTCTTATCCTACGACCCACAAGCATATATTAACCATAAATACAAAGATGATGTCGAAGAAAATATTTTCCGCCCAAGATTGGGAGAATGTCCCTTCTGAAATACAACAGGCACATACACCAAGTATTGCCCCTATATATAATAAGGTGGAGGATGATGTGGAAAGTGTTGTTCGGGAGATAGAACAGTGTGCCATTGATATAGCCCCTCATTATAAAGATTGGGTGGAGTTGGGCTTTGCGCTTGTGGATGGATTGGGAGAGAACGGACGGGAGTATTACCACCGCATCAGTAGGTTTTACCCTACCTATCAAAGGGAAGAAACGGATAAACAATATACGCATTGTCTGCAATCCAAAGGACAAGGCATTACCATCCGTTCTTTCTTCCATTTGGCAAATCAAGCCGGAATCTCATTGGCTCCGTTCAGTAAAGAGCATTTATCCATTTTACCAAATATCCAAAATGGTAAAACGGGTAAATGGATAAAATCAGAAGAAGAACTTCCTGCATTTCCTGAATGTGTGTTTGAGCATCTTCCTCCTTTTCTAAATGAGGTTGTCAATAATTCCATTTCAGTAGATGACCGTGATACGATACTGATTGGGGCTATTGTGTGTTTGTCGGTCTGCTTTCATAATGTTTGTGGTGTTTACGATGAGCGCATTGTTTATCCGAATCTCTATCTGTTCGTTGTGGCAGATGCAGGTATGGGAAAAGGAGCATTGACCTTATGCCGGGAATTGGTAGCTCCCATCAATCGTAATTTGCATGAACTTTCCAAACGATTAGAGCAGGAATACAAAGAAGCGATGAGCGCTTATATCAAAGGTAAGAAAACTGATGAAATGACTATGCCAACAGAACCTCCCATGCGTATGCTCGTCATTCCTGCCAATAGTAGCGCAAGTTCTTTCTTGAAGATATTGGGGGATAATGACGGAATCGGGCTGTTGTTTGAATCGGAAGGAGACACATTAAGCCAGACTTTGAAGTCTGACTATGGTAACTATTCCGATGTGCTGAGAAAGGCATTTCACCATGAGTTGGTAAGTTTGAGTCGGCGCAAGGATAGGGAATACTGTGAAGTCAGTAATCCAAGAGTATCAGTCGCTTTGGCTGGAACTCCCGAACAGGTAAGAAGATTGATACCTGATGCGGAGAACGGATTGATGAGTCGCTTTTGTTTCTATATTATCCGCTTCAAGCGAGGTATAAGAAATGTGTTTGCCACAAGCGACATTTCTCAATCCAAGAATGCCATGTTCAAACTGTTGGGAGATAAATTCTGTCATTTACATGAGAATTTTGTACGGCAGGGTAATTATTCCTTTTCTCTTCCCTCTGATTTACAGGAATACTTTATTGAATATCTCAGTCGGGTGAATGAGGAATGTTGTGACGAAGTGGATAACAAGATGCAAGGAGTAGTCAGACGGATGGGACTGATTGCTTATCGTATAATGATGGTGTTGACCGCTGTCCGACATTTGGATAATGTGATTCACAAATCTTCTTCTGACGAGACTGTACAATTGGTTTGCCATGAGTTTGACTATTCCATAGCCATGAGTATTTGCGACACCCTGCTTTATCATGCCGTATTCATTTATCAGAATTTGTCAGGAAATCAGTCAAAACGATTTAATGCCGGTTCGCAAGAGACAGGCGTTTATGCACGAAGGAACATCCTTTATAATATGTTGCCTGACACTTTCACAAAGAAAGATTATGATGCGGCAGTTTTAACTTTGGGCGAGAATGGAAGTACGGCAAACAAGTGGATAGAAGCCTTTATTAAAGATGGCAAGCTATGCCGAATAGAGCAGGGGAAATATAGGAAGATTTTTTGAGTGGCAAGTTTGTGTTTTAGTGTCACTAAAACCTATGCCGCAAGCGATAGAACTGCCACTCTCAAAAAACAATTTATCAATATCGAGAATCAATATGAGTATAAAGGAAAAGAAACTTGGTGGCCGCCCAAAGTTGGCGAGCTATCAGAAACGTACCAAATGTTTTCGGGTAATGTTTACTGAGAACGACTACATTTATATCCAATCCAAAGCGGAACAGGCAGGATTGTCTGTCAATGAATTTTGCCATCAGGCGGCAATGGATTGTCAGGTCTGTCAGCGTATCAGTCCGGAAATGGTATCGGCAATTCGTGACCTTTCCGGTATCGCCAATAACGTCAATCAGATTGCCCACCAGATGCACATCTATGGATTGGAAACAGTCAAACAACAGTGTTTTTCGATTATCTCGGAAGTTAGTAGAATTATCACCCAAGTAAAGAATACCTGTCATGATAGCGAAGATTAAAACAAGAGTTGATTTCGGAGGTATTGTAAACTATGCCAACGACCAAAAGAACAAGAAGAAATGCGCTACACTTTTAGCGCACGAAGGAGTATGTGCCATTAGTAATAAGTTGATCGCCGATTCTTTTTGCCTTCAAGCATCCATACGTCCGAAAGTAAAGAGTCCTGTGAAGCACGTATCACTTGCTTTCTCTTCGCAAGATATTAGCCGTTTTCCTGATAATGAAGAAGGGGATGCGCTTATGGTGGAGATTGCCAAGAAATGGATGGAACAAATGGGGATTCGCAATACTCAATATATCATAGCTCGGCATCACGACACGAAACATCCTCATTGTCATTTGGTATTCAATCGGATAGACAATGAAGGCAATCTCATTTCTGACAGCAATGAAAGAATACGCAATGCAAAAATCTGTCGTGCTTTGACTAAAGAGTATGGACTTTACTTTGCCCCTAAAAATAGCAAAGCGAGAAATAAGAGCCGTTTGCGTTCTCATCAATTAAGGAAGGTGAGTATTTACGACAATACCCTAAATTCTTATGATAGACTTAACCTTGGAGAGAATTAAAGAACTTTTCCAAGGTTTTATTTTGGTTGCATTTTAACAGTTGGATTCTAAAATTCTTTTCTTTGTATATCAAACAATTAGCAAAATAAAAGACGCTAAAACGCCATCTTACTTAGACAGTTGTTTTGACAACCAAAAAATTACCAAAGTTATCCATACCAAACTCAATAAACGTTTGGCTATGATAACCTTTAAATTCAACTCATTATTCGACCTTTTAACAGCATTTCCAACTGAGGAAAATTGTATTAAGTATCTTGAACAGCAACGTTGGAAAGATGGTATTCCCGTATCTCCTTATGACATTACGTCTAAAGTATATAACCGTGGCGATGGAATGTATCGTTGCAAGAATACAGGCAAGAACTTTAATATTAGAATAGGAACCATGTTTGAAGGCTCTAAATTACCATTGAGAAAATGGTTCGTGGCTATCTATGAAATCACATCCCGCAAGAAAGGTATTTCATCAATCGAATTATCCAAGAGAATATCCGTGACCTATAAAACTGCGTGGTTTATGAATCAGCGTATTCGTGAATGCTTCGGTATTGTCATGGAAGAAAAACTTGACGGAGAAGTAGAGCTTGATGAAACTTTCGTAGGTGGCAAGAATAAAAACCGGCACTATAACAAGAAAGTAAAGAAATGCCAAGGTAGGAGCTTCAAAGATAAAGTTCCCGTCATGGGTATGCTTCAGCGTGGCGGTAAAGTGGTTTGTAAAGTAGTCCGTGATACTTCCTATAAATCATTGACTGCTCCTATTCTCAAAACTGTAAAACGCACGGCAACGTTATTCTCTGATGAGTGGTGCGGATATAAAACCGTTAGCAAGTTATACGAGCATTACGTGGTTGACCACGGTCACGGACAATACGTTGATGAAGATGCTTATACTAACAATATCGAAGGATTTTGGAGTATTCTGAAACGTGGCTTAACAGGAATATATAACCATACGAGCAAGAAACACCTGCAACGATATGTTAATGAGTTCTGCTTTCGCTATAACACGAGAGATTTTGACGACGTTTCACGATTTAATTTGTTACTTTGCAATTCAAATCATCGTATAACTTTTCAAAGTCTGACAAAATGAGTAAAAAGAAACAAGTAACAATAGAAGACATGGAAAAGGCAATGGCTATTGAACTTCTACCTGCAAAAGAATTGAAGAAGCAAGCAGAAGTTCCAGTGGATTTTTCTGCTCTTATGCAGAAGGCTCTGAAATACGATATTAAACCTAAAAAGAAGAGCAAGAAATAAATCCCGCCCATCCTATCATTCCCAGTTATAAGGAAAGCGAAAGTTGAAGCTATTAAGGTTTGTAGATGCGTTTGATTTTTGCTACAATGTAATTTCCGCATCTAAATAAACCTACTGGTTTTTCATCATACTTTCTTCCATTCAAGGACTTTGTTTTCATACTCTTAGTGTTTAAAAATGAAACTTATTAGCAAGCGGCTAACTTGCTAATACAAAGATACGAATAATGGAAGATATATAAAAATGGGAGCTATCCGTGAGGACGTTCCCATTTCTTAGTTTTTTAAGTAAACATTAGCTCATCTCGGAACTCGGAGAGTTGTTTTTTGTTTTTATTTAACAATTCTCCGCATCTCAGTATTAGCTACACAGACATTTGGATTAACCATGAATTCAACGAAAGCGAAATAATTGAATTTACTGGTTTGCTTTACAAAAATCAATTCATTACGGGTGCTATTTCTTTCATCCAGTGTATATCCCTCCTTTTCATATTCTGAGATCATATACTTAGCATTTAGGTATTTAATACCTCCAATTGTTACGGAAGAAACATGAGAAGCATTATCTATCTTTATCTTACACGTTATTTGCCTATTCCCCATGCCTACAATCAAAAATCGAATACTTTCCTCATCATAGCCTAAAGAACGGAGTTCAGTGGCAGATAATGCCTTAAAGCCACGTTTTGTAATTTCACTTTTAGCCGTAGTTCTATTCATGGAAAGAATAGTTTCTCCAAACCTCGGAATTGTTTCATCAATAGTCTGGGCGTTCACTCCTATCAATGCAAGGAGAAAAAACAAGGTACAAAATACTTTCTTCATAATGGCGATATTTTTACGATTTTCTCCATAGGTAGCCAGTTGGAGAATACAATGTTTATAAAAGAAAGTGGGCTGCCGTCCGTGCATACTCGTAAGGTATCGCCAAACACCCGTATATACGCATAGACGAGCAGCCCACTATATATGAGCTGTTCTCTATGCCTCGTATATACTTCTTTTGATAATTTGGCGATTTCAACGAGTATAAGGCACTTTCCTCTAATATTTCAAAACTTTGTCCCGTAGGACGTTGCAAAGATAATGAGATTTTTGTATCTTTACACAATAAAGGGACGCATAAATATGGAATCATTCATGAGTAATGGACAAAAATATCAAGCGACTTATACAAAGTCAAAAGATACGAGTTAAGGTTCAAAATGAGCTTCAAGGTGTCACGGATAGTAATGGCAATGTTCAGTGGCAATTGAAGTATCGTCTTGTTCCTAAAACTCAACCCAAATAAATTCCATATTATGCGCCCTCTATACTTTCCTTATTTATCAAGTGTTCTATAATCGGAATTGACTTTCATTTTACTCCGAAGTGTAATATAATTGAACAAGGAAGAATAAAAAAAAACTGGGAGGTTGTATTAAAAGGACTACTCAAAACAATTCGGGTACTTTAAATGCCCATAAATAAACGTTTGATATGAGGGAATTAACTTTCATTGGTTCACGTTTTGAGCGCACTGCATCCGGCACATGGATGTTAGTTGCGTACTATATTTAACTGTAGTCCTCACCTCCCAGTTTTTCTATCTTGCTCTATATATTCTACAAATGCTTTGAATTTATGTATTTTATAACTGCTATTCTTTCAACAAGTTGCTGAAATAATTTTGAAACTGTGCCAATGTATTGAATTTGCTATAATCAAACTGCACATTGGCTGCTCGTTCAAAATTACGGATAGTTATCAAATCCGTTATAGGAAATTTCATGTTAACTTCCTCAATATCTATCAGTCGTCCATTTGTTTTTTCTCCACATCTGATAGTATTTAATAATTTTGATAAACTAACAACTGAGGCACTTTGGGAAGCGTCATAGTTTTCCACTTCTGTTTTCCTAAAAAGATGAACTTCTAAAGGCGGATCATTGGAAGCATCTATATCAAATGTTTCTGTGAAATAGATACGTCCATTTCTTCTTCCGCTAATACTTATATGACGGTTGCCGTTATCTTCTTCTATCTGTTCGATAGCGATTGTTGTTCTATTCATATTTCCAAATTTTTCATTATTCTATATCTGAAAACTTTGGGAATGAATTATTATGACATTTTGTCAGATTTAGGGTATTGGCACACGGTTTGTACAATGACGGTGGTGTCATCGGCATATCGTTGTGCTTAAAATTCAATTCTTGGATACGACGGCAGTTTACACCTATCTTTCTGAAATCAAGATGGCGGAGCTTCATTCTCCGTATAAAAGGGAAGTTAATATGTTTAACAATGAAAAAACACGATTATGGGAATTAAGCCAGGTCCAAAAAGAATAGCTAAATCTACAGGAATGCCTGACCGTCGCCAAAGAGACAACAAGCAAACTCCTGGGAATACGCCAACTTTGAAGCCTCATATTCATAAGAAAGGGGATTAAACTCCAAATAAAAAACGGATGTCATTATCAGACATCCGTGGAGTAAAATTGTTTTGCTTCCTACTCTAACCTTGCTGCAACAAGGTCATAAGTCTTATCAAAGCCACTGTCATTTTGGCACTATGACGGTGGCTTTTTCTTTATAACGCTGCAAATATAACGTATTATATCTGGAAACGTTCAATTCCTTTTCAAAGTTTAAGATTTCAGTTATTATGAATCAGACAAACCTATTTAGGGTATTGTCGTAAATACTCACCTTAAGGAAATATAATCTCCGTTCTTCAGTTCTTGATGCACGAGCAAATTCTCATTCGTGGGATAACTTTATTAGTACGCTCAAAGGTCAAGGTATAGATATGCGCTTTAATCATGCCGAGAACTCTGATAAAATTTGCGGTATATCCTTTTGTATGGATGGATTTAGCATTGCAGGCTCTAAACTTGACCGTGATTTGAGTGTCAACAACCTTTGCACTATGTTGGATGATGTAGCTGCGGAACTGATTATTCAACCTCATCAAGCCATAACTCCCAGTGGAGGTGGAGGAACCAACAATGAACAAGGATGGCGAGACGATAAAGATAAGGATAACCAAAGAAACGAACCTTTTTATAAAACCTCAAAACGTAGAAGATAATGAAAGAAGATATAGTTGCTGCAAATCTTGCGAATTTGCGTCAAAGTATCAACGAACTGAAAGTGTGTATTGAAAAACAGAACGCCACAGTTCCTAAACCGGAACAATCTGTAAAAGCGGATTCCAATGAAAAGGCCATTTATGCTGGAATTGCCAAAAGTTTCTGTGCTTGCTGGAATGAAGCCTTGTCTGTGGTCAAGAAACATATCTGGCAACAGCAGCCCAACACATTGCCGTTTTCGCTATGGTTCCCGAAACTCATTGATTTATTCAAGCAGAAGTCCAAACTTCTTGAATATCTTTATCGGCACGTTTGCGATTACAATCAGAATCGTATGACTATCGAAACTAATACCCGATGTATATTGAAACGGCAGGATGAGATATTGGCAAAAATCAATGAGCTGAAAAGCCCTGTAACTGTTATTCCGCCTAATATTAATGGGTTGTTTATATGTGGCTATCATATAAAACTCCAGTATATTGTGCCCATTATTGCCGTTATTATTATATGGGCTGTTGCTGCTTCTGCTAGTAGTATGAAGTTTAAGGAAGAATCCTTTGCGCATTATTCGATGTATCGGGCTATTAAGGAACAATATCAGCATTTAGTGGGAATTACTTATGTAAAATCTAAGCCTAATGCGGAATAAGAAGTTTTTATAGATTACTATTTGTCTATTTTACCATATGACACTTCCGGTTCTGCAGCCATGAAATTATTGTCATTTTCTGCTATTTGATATGTTTTGACTTTTCGGTCTTCAAGAAAAATATGATTCAATGTATAAACTAGTGATTCAAGTGTTTGTATGCGGACTTTAGGTTTTAGTTGACATTCCCAAATTGTAATGCAATGCCAGCCCATAGCTGCAAGCTGGCATTGCTCTTTTTTATCACGCTCTTTGTTTCGTTCTATTTTCTTTTGCCAAAAATCAATGTTTGTTTTAGGTAGGCGAAAGTATCTGCAATTATCATGACCATGCCAAAAACAGCCATTCACAAAAATAACAGTTCGGTATTTACGAAGTACTATATCTGGATGACCGGGAAGTCGTGGATGATTCAGCCGATAGCGAAAGCCACGGCTGAAAAGGAATCTCCGTACTACCATCTCAGGTTTTGTGTTCTTACCTTTTATAGCAGACATGCAACGATGACGTTGTTCTTTAGTTAATTTATCCATATCACTTGTTGTATTTTATCAGCATGTTCTTTATCTTTTCCCGATTGTTTCCCATAGTTATTCGTGGGTAGTTATTCCTATAATGAACATACAGATGCTGATTAAATTATCTTCTAATCGTTATATGGTACAAATTAGATACAGTTCGCAATGTTACAAACAACACATGAAAAACACCTCCAATAAATATGGTGTTACACACCCCAGCAGTCACCTCGCTGACTCTTATAGGGAACAATGATGCTAGATAATATAAAATGCAAAGTATTGTTTCGCAAACTATTAAATACGAATATAGAACAACCAGAAACTCATATATTGTTATGGTGTTACCTCGAATTTTTCTTTCGGTTGCAAAATTGCGAGTTTTTTCTTCTATTCTATTATTTGACAATAGAAGAGTTAACGCAGCGAGAGTAAAACCCAATAAAGTTCCAACAAAGGGTAAAACCTCTTTTATAAACTTTAATTGTATTGTGTCGTTACCAGAAATAAAAGTATAAATCAAACTTATAATAGCTATTATTGCTGGAATCCATAATTCAAATCGTTTCTCGTTTTTCTTTAGCACATCAAAATATGCTAATATAACATATAGATATTCACTCCACATTCTAAAATTAATACTCATTTGAAAGTGCTAATAATTGGAAAAAAACATTTGCGGAAATGTATTCTCCAGTATCAGAATCTTGTTGTACTTCAATAAATTCTTTTTTGACTATAAAATCTGTGTCTATTATACTTGCATTTCCATTTGTGTTTTTACCTGTAATGCGAATTCTTCTAATTTTTGATTGAGCGTTATTATATTTATCTATAATATCATATAATGTTTCTTTGATACTTTTCTTGCGTTCAGCTTTTATAGTGAGCAAAATATTTTCTTTTACCTGCTCTGAAGAGTTTGAAAAATTCAACACTTCAGTTCCCAATACAGACTTATCTATAAAAATTTCTGCACATAAAACTCTATCCATGCCTTGAAGAATTTCTTGAAAATCATCACGAGCGATCATTTCAAATGAGAATTTTCCCAATAGTCTTTGTTCATCATCCTCCCTAAACTGTGAATTATACGATAACAATGCCTGGTTTAGATAGTTTACAATATTTCCGCATGTTAACATATTACTACCAGTCTCTAGGAATATAATCGCATCCCCATCTTTGAATTTAACGAGGACATGAGTTTTCATTTGTTCTCCTTCACTCATTGTTTTAGGGTTTTCTCTTGATTCTACTGTGTTTTTGTCAAGAAGTGGGGCGCGATAACTATGCTTGGCACTTTTGAATAATATTTGCATTGTATGATATTCACTGGTTGTATCGTAATTGATATTATCCAAAAATGCAAATTTTTCATTGTTTACATCCTGCTTCCTATTCACTTTTTCTTTGGAAATAATATAGCTTAAGATAGTACTCAGAGCATTCTCTATCGGCTGTTCAAATTCTCCCATTTTAAGGAATAAATAATTATAGCTTATTTTTCTTTTTGCCATATTTTGTCAATTTAGATTATAATTTATTTCTTAATTACACATTTATCTAGTTCATCAAAAGTAGTGTCAATAAACGTGTAGTTTACCATCTTGCTTGTATTGATGGGTTGAATACTGGCATATTGTTTGCGGAAGTATCGCAGTTCAAAAGCGAGACGAAGGTCGTTGCTACCTTCTTCTCCATCTGTTTGCCTCACTTCTTTTGACGTGATAGTTCTAACTCTCATTATTTCATAGACATCACGGATACCTTCTCCTTTGAAGTAAGGCATGAAGTAATGTAGGTTTTGTAGAGCAATAGTTGTTGGAAAATGACTACCTGTGTAGTAGAGGGTGGCAGTGCCATCCTTGAAACTTTGTAGATAACCTTTTCGACTACTGTTAGTTACTAGTCCGATGAGTACACGATTACCGACTTCTACGAATGTACCCTTTTGTGGTATTACTTTCGATATTGTTTCATGTGACTTATTTTGAATTAGCTCTTCTATGAATTGCTCTAAAAGCAATCGGTTGTGTGTGTCTTTGGGACGAAGTGGGAATGCTCCAATATTTACCTCATCTATAGTCTTACGGAACTTAGATACGGCAACATCAGTTGGCTCACCATCACCTGGAAACAGGATATAACCGCCTATTACTTCTTTTTTCAAAGCATCCGATTGACAATCTTTATAATAGATGGCATCACGGTATCTGTGCATTTGGTTGATTGCATCTTCGGGTGGAACATCTACTCTATTTTTATCCTTTCCATCAATACGGTATTTCGCATCAAACAAGTAAGTCATTTTCATTCCTTCTTGCAAATCGTTTTTGGTAAGTTGCAACACAATATCCGGTTTTTGGGGCACAGTTGGTACTACCAAATCAGTTATACCGACAGAGTTGTTTTCACGTTCTGAACTCTTTGGATTATAGATTAGTTCCGCCAGTTCTACATTATCTTTCTTAAAAAGAATACGCGAATGTTCTCCTTTGCCTAAATCCCATGTAAACAGACCATTCATTTCCATACGGTTTCTATGGTCTATATCTTCATCAGATAAGTGCAGTTTTTCTTTTACTATATGGCTTACTTCTATGAAACACCAGATTTCATAAAGCGTTGCAATATCTTTGGTTTGCAAGCGATATATGCCATCATTCAGTGAATAAGAGCGTTGGAGTAGGCTCCATGTACGATATACTTGACTATATCCGGTAGCCTTTTGTAAAACTAAACTTTCTTGATTCATTCCTTTGTAATTTCCTACAGTGCGGAAAAAGGGATTTCGTTGTAGATGTTTCAGTGTCGTTAACGTGGCTTGCATATCGTCCTTCATCACATCGGAGGCATTCTTCATAGCTTCTATACGCTTCTTCAAGACCTCATATTTGTCGGTAATTTGGCCAAGAGCAAATTTTAAGAACCTGTTTTCCTGCGTATCGTTTGTCCAAACATGTTCCTCTACACGGTATAAATGAGCACAGTCATTTCTGTGTTCTGCCAATTCGTTTTCTATGTAAGAGTGGATAAATGTCAGCTTGTCAGCACGTTTATAGGCATCCTTTCCATGTAATCGATGTCGTGGGCGGTCAATGATATTTTTACAAGCCTTTATGAATTTCTGTTGTTCATTGGCAAATACGCTCCACCAGATTATTTCCGGAGTTTCTCCACTTGCATCGGGCGAAAAGCCATGAAAGGTTCTTCGCATATAATCAAGTGAAAGCATCCTGTACTCCTGTTCAATATCCTCGATAATGGTTTTCCAATGCTCGTGATAGTTGAGTTTTGTGCTTAATACTTCAAAGGAGAAGGCAAACCTACGGGTCTCTGTCCCTATTTGATATATGAGCTGTATTTCACTGCGCCCAATCTCATTGCCATAATTCAAGAAACCGGCTAATATCTGTCTGCGAAAAGTAAATTTCTCATTTTCATTTTGAAGAATGGAACCAAACTGTGCTTTTTTTACATAATCCTTGAATTCAATCCAAATAGGATAATCGACATTATCAAAAAATACGGCAGGGGCCTGTTGGCTATTCTCAATCGTAACTCTTTCTCCGATATGGTCTAGAGTAACAGATACGACTCCCTCCGACCAAGAGTAAGTAGAGTGTAAGCCTTCTCCTCCCACATTGCTCTTAGCCTTGCGCCAAATGTCATCGAACTTTGTACATTCGACAATCATTTCAAAATCCTGATGTCTTATGGTAAGCAGTTCCATTGTCTCTTGCAGAAGTCTGATAGTTTTAACTCCAAAAACTTGTATAACCGGATGACAGCCGTCCTTGCATTTCTTTCAGTTTGGCTATGGAGACAGATTCTATTTTCTTATCTTCTCCAGTCAATGCCAACAACTGCGTTTCGATAGTGGCAATCAACTTTTCAAGAAGTGAATGCTTGACTTTTGTATCGTCTCCTTCAATACGCGACAATATTTTCATGCTTGTTATTTCATCCAATGCTATCGCTATAACTTCATCCTCACTGAAATCATTTCCGTTTTCAGCCGTGTTGTATGGCAAGTTGTTTACCACATACCACATAAAGTAAGAATTCGTTTCGTGTGCGATAGGCGATTTTGAACGGTGTGCCATCAAGGACATTATTCACAGCTTGCAAATAGGTTAGTGCCTTGTTACAAACCTCCTCATTATCGGCATAAATATCCACACCTTCTACGGCTGTACCGATAAGCATATCACTGTTTAATTTGCCAATACGCTCATATTTACTGTCTAATCCGGCATACAAATCTACTTCATTCATTTCTATGGTCATTGCGCGATCGAGTACCTTTCGGGAAAAAGAGAAGGTTGTTTCATCCATATTAACTGTGCCGATAACTATGAAGTTTTGAGGTATGCAAATGCCTTCTTCATTGAATCTCATTCTAATGTCTTCAACTGTGGTCAAGGATGCGGTTAAATTGAAATACCATTCTTCATCTACCTTCTCAAGTATTGGATCTGTTGTTACGTTTCCGCCTTCATGGCTCTTGCGAGATTCGATTACGCTCAGATATTCTGCAAAATATTGTTCTACAGGGGCAAGATTCATTTCGTCTAAACAGAGGAAATAAGGTATGTCTGGATTTTCCCAAGCTCGTGCAATAAACTTTAAGAAATGGCCTACCACATACGTTGGTTTCCCACTAACACGACTGATATACCCCATTAATTCAGTGGAATCATGCCAATTGGGTTTCACCTGAATCATTTCAAAATTTTTAGGTTTATGAGCACTATACTCTGTGGAGCCTTCATCCCAACAAGCACGAGCTAGTTCACGAACAATACGGCTCTTGCCTGTACCGGAAATACCGGCTAGTAACAGGAAAGGTTTGGACTTGATAGCGGTGATATAGGGACGGTAGTTAGAACTTTTTTTGTAGTTAATACAATCTATGCTGTTATTAGACTTTACGGTATTGCCATAAAGAGACAGGTAGTTTGATTGTAAGATAAGAATATAGTCTGTAATCTCCAGTCCAGCATATAACGTTTGAACAAAAGGGCCACGGCTTATTTCGCCAGGAGAAGCTACAACGCTTCCTTTTTTTGCATCAATATTTTCCTTAGACACATCGACACCGATAGCATTCAGTTCTGATTTGAGTACAGCCTCAGAATACAAGGAATCCGTAAACACAGTTTCTTTGGTACGAGTGTTGAAACTACTTGAAATGATGTTCAATGGAATATTGAATTCTTTTGCAAACCTTTGGAGAATATCTTCCTTGGTCACATTGTCTTCAAAAGAATTTCTTCTGTATGCCCAAATTGCTACATCATAGATATTAGGGAGGTGCTTTCCTTGGTCGTTAAAATATTTATCCCATTTGTTCGAGAATACAACATGCAATGTACGTCCACTGTTATATTTCTTTTTTGTTTGACTTAAATTGAATATATCTTCAAGGAAGTTTGATACTTCGTCAAGATCAACCTCATAAGGTACTGAAGGGCAAACTCTATTCTTGCATCCTTTTAGCAAAGCCAAATAGCCCCATGACTTATTGGTCATGCAATCTTGAAAGCCTTTGTAGGCCTCAACGACAGACTTTACATTTATGTATTTCATTTTTCAAGAGTTTTTTCGTAAGTTTTAATCATATTGTTCATTATCTTTACGATAATTGGCACACTGACAGAGTTTCCTAACTGTTTATATGCTTGGGCATCGGACACAGGGAATACAAAGTCGTCTGGGAAGCCTTGAAGTCTTTTAGATTCAAGTACAGACAGCTTTCTGCGAATATCCCAAAGTTTTGGAGTCCTATTAGCTATAATTGTAGAAGCATATGTGTCAAGACAAGAATAGAATGCCTCTTGAATCTGCGTTTTAGCTGGATCCCCAACATGAAATCGTAAAGAGCCGTCTGTCTTTTGAAAAGAAAAAACACCATATTTTCCTTTTTTTGTATTTGGCTTATATTTCGAGTTGTCATGTTGGATTCTATCGCCAGGTTTGGCGTTTGCAAAATGATAATCTATTCTGTCTAATTCAAATTTAGAAATAGCCAAAGATGGGTTCCTGTCATTCATTTCTATGATGTCACGTAATACAGGATGTCCTTTTATGGGCTTAGGCCATTCAAAATCGACATCGGTTCTAAAGGCTACACAATACCATCTTTCCCGTTTCTGAGGAAGACCATAATCTAAGGAAGATAAAATAGTCCAATGTGGGTAGTAACCAAGCTTTTTTAGAGTGTCCAGAACGGTCTGAAGCGTTTTCCCTTTATCGTGGGATTTCAAACCTTTTACATTCTCAAGAAATACCATTGGAGGTTTATGGTATTCTAGAATTCGACATACGTCAAAAAAAAGTGTACCTCTTACTTCATCATTAAAACCTTGTTTTTCTCCTGCATAACTAAATGGTTGACATGGAAACCCAGCTGTTAAGATGTCAAATTTTGGAATGTCTTTTTCATCAACAGCCTTTATATCTCCCGTCGGCACTTCATGGAAATTCGCCTCATAGGTTTGTTGTGCAAACTTATCATTATCAGATGAGAATACACACTCCACCTGACTGCTGTTCATGGCAAGTCGAAAACCGCCTATACCACAAAACAAATCTATCCCTTTATATTTTTTCTTCATTGATGTCTGTCCTCTTTCACTTAGTATTTTTAATTGACCATAATAAATCCTTGGTGTCCACTTCAAGGACTTTTGCGATTTCAACTAATGTCTCCAAATTAGGTTGCATGGTGTTTGTGCACCATTTTGAAACAGTTCCTGGATCTTTTCCTAGCTGTTCAGCCAACCATTTGTTAGTGCGTTTTTTTTCTGCCAAAACCACCTTTAGCCGATTTATATCTTTACTCATATAACTTATATTGTAGATATTTGAATGCAAAGTTAATCATTCTTTTTGAGTTTTCGTCTTATAATAGGATTTATGGGATGAAAATATGTTGGAAAACAACTCTATATTGACATATATTTCAATTATATAAGTGTTTGTTGGCTGTGGTTTTCTCTAAAAAGAGTATTCGATATAGTTACATATACTTTATTTCGTGTAATTCTGTAGATTGGCTAAAGATATTTTTCCTGAGGTGTCATATTTTGAAAGAAAAATAGTATCTATACAAGAGTAAAAGGTGGTTTGTGACATTAATTTGTTGCCGAATATGAATAATGCTAACATAGAGTATGAAAAATTTGCCCAAGAGGTTTATCAAGAATTAGTAAACGCTGATGTTGTAAAAAGTACTGAAGTCAGGCATGATATAAAGATTCTTGGTAAATCAGGGCAGAAACATCAAATAGATGTGTATTGGGAGTATGAAATAGCAGGAGTATTACACAAAGTTGCTATTGAGTGCAAAAATTATAATAAGCCTGTTCCCGTCAGCAAGGTTCGTGATTTTTATGGTGTTTTATCGGATTTAAATAATGTATCTGGAATTATGGTTACAAAGATTGGTTATCAGGAAGGGGCTAAAAAAATTGGCAACCATTATGGTATAAGCCTAAAAGAATTAAGAACGCCTAATCAAGGAGAGGCCATTATTGCAGAAGTAAAAACTTGTATAAACGTATCAATCAGACATTGTCTTTTTGAGGTAGATGAAATTTGGGCGAAAGAAAACGGTTTAAATCTTCAATCATATAAGCAACAATTGGATTATCTAAACTTTCCTCCAAAAGAAAAATGGGTTCATTCCATTTATATTCCTTTACAAGTTAAAGGTGGGAAAATCTGTAATGCAAAAGGAGAAATTATAGATACATTGGATAATTTGGAAAATCAGTTGCAGCCTAATAAAGACCGTATTTTTTCTTTGGAAGATTCTTATGTAGATACCCCTTGGGGCTTAGTAAAGATTAGAGCTATAAAATATGAGTGTGAACAAAATAACAAAACCATAAATATGTCTATTGATGCTCAAGAGTTTATCAAGGCAATTTTAAAGGATGCCTTGAATGGGGAAATTAAATTAATTGCCAAACGCTAGTGTTACAGTTTTAACGTGACACTAGTGCTGTTGTTCCTTTTCTCTTCTCTCCCTAACCTTCTCTAATCCTGGCATCTTTTTAGCCAATGCACTTTCTCCGGCAGGAAAATAGAGTGGAAAGACTTGGAATAAGAAACTCACAATTTCACTACGGCTTTTATCCATATTGTAAAAAGTAGAGCAGACAAAGTACATTAATTCTTGCTGACTACATGTTTCTTTGGGCTGTATGTTTATTGAGGGAGCAACTATCAAGTCATGTTCAGCAAATGATAGAGCACTAGCAAGAATAGCTTCCTGTTCTTCTTCGGTAAACATCTTTATTTTCCCAGCCAACCATTCAAACTCTCTTTGCTGAAGTGCTTGTTGCTTTTCATTCTGATGTTCCAATAGAATTGCTACATTTTCTTGTTGCTTTTCTGTCAAGGCGTTTTCTAATGCTTGGTTCTTTCGTTTAAGAACGTTGAATTTTAGCAAAGCAGCAATGTACATACAGAAATATCCTACTGCAATATCGAATATTAGGACAAGCAGATAATTGTTACTTGAGTTTTGTATGCCACCAGCCATATATTCACTAATAGGGATAACAGCTAATAGCATGATAATGGCTATTGCATAAAGCACTCGGTATCGCGTTTTATGGTTTACCTGTGGCAAAGAGGCAAACAAAAAGGCGATAATCAAAACGGCTATGATTGCAAAGAGTGGTATGAAAGAGGTCTCCATAGGTTTGTTGTTCTGTTTATGGTTTAACAATAATGCGCCAATAACCAGCCTTGTCTGAACCTTCGTGAACCAAAATTCCCATACCCCTAAGGCTCTTGATATTTTTCTCTATAGCGCGTTTAGTTACACCAATCTTGTTGGCCATATTATCAGCTGTGATTGAAGGATCTGAAATAACGAGGTCGATTATCTTTTGTGCAGTTTTACTGACTTTCTTCTGTGTTTCCGATGTATCTCCGAACTTATCCGCATTTACACCGAACTTTTCGACCGAACTTTCTTCATTTACACCGAACTCTTTTGTGTTTACACCGAACTTTTCGACCGAACTTTCTTCGTTTACCGGGTACTTTTCGAGGGTACTATTTACCCTATTGGCTACTTCTTCCACAGGTATTCTTCCGCTTTCGTTCCAGTTCAGATTATAGAACGTGGTGTAGAAAGAAGTCGCTTCCGTTTGATATTGCGGTTCTTTGCCTTGCTGGAAATTGGGCAGCTTCTCCGTAAGCTCCCGCATTTTGCGTAAACCGGAGCCACGTTTCTCCATATAGTCCAACTGTGTGAACATGTCTGCAATGACAGGGTTACGGCGCATGGACGGCACTTTGTATATGTCACGGTCTTGAATCTGCGTACCGTCAAGCATTGCGCCTGGTGATACTAGTTCTACTCGGTCATCGTAAATGTCAATATGTACTTCACCGCCCATCACGGTGTAATCCCGATGGATAAGGTGGTTTACCAACCCTTCAAAGATGGCACGGTCTGAATAGTCCGGTAGGTTTAGACGATAGTTAGGCATCTTTACCCAACCGCTCATGGTATAGTTCTTGATGAAGTCCATGCCGTATTTTAGTAATAACACAAGGTTAGCCCGATGTTCTACGGAACTGATGGCATCATCCTTATAGAGTCCGGTCCAACGGGTGCAGAAAATACGCGATTGAAATACGGTGCAATTATCCACAAACAGCAATCCTGCATTGGTCAGTTTACCATCAGGGGTTACCAGTCCGAATGATTCCAAATACTTGTCATTCCATTCCTGATGGGTTTGCTCACGGAAAGTATTGGCGAGAATGATGAAAGAATGTTTGCTGGCATCCACTTGGGTAGGCAGTGAATCCCAAGTCATGTGCGTACCTTTCAATACCAATGAAAGAAGTTGTTGCGAATTACATTCCACGCTTTCATTGCCAATTCGCATGTATGCGGTACGTGTTCCATCCTGATAGTAATAATAAGGTGTAAGCGTTCCTGCCTTTACTTTCACTTCAAGCAAGGTATGCCCTTCGTGTTCTATCGGAATAAGCTGAACTTCCGGCACAGGGTCAAGTCTTGCCTTTATCATTTCACTGATAAAATCAGCATCGGCTTGTGGATTCTCCAAACCTACAATTACGCCGTCATCATTCACTCCATAAAACAAACTGCCACCGTCCGTATTGGCAAAAGCCGACACGGATTTAAGCCATGACTTTACTTTCTTACGTTCCAGCATTTCCTTGAAATCGTAAGCCGAGCATTCCACTATCAATGTATTGTTATGTATTTGCATAATTTCCTTATTGTTGTTCGGGGCAAAACTCTAATGTTTTATACAAAGGTATGTGTTATTCTCGAGAATCATAAAAAAAACAATACTATTTCTAAGTAAAAAAGAAAAATAAAATTTTGATTTGGCACGGAGTTTGTATACTCATATTGTAGTATTTTGAAAGAGTAAGAGGGGTACTTGTTATCTGAATACAGGTTTGTGTATCTGACGGAATAACAGTAATACACTTTATATTGTAAGATTGGGCAGTTTAAATGAAAAATAATATGAAAGATAGAATGAAGATTTGTATGGGTATTTCTTGTGTGGTATTGATTACATCTTGTGCATCAATACCACAAGAAACGGTGATATTGTCAAAAACGGTAGGAAATGACTTGCAAGTTTTGCAAAATTCGCATCGTGCGACAGTTGAACTTCTTTTTGACAGGATGGAGAAGGATATAAACACGTTTATTGATAATGTGTACGCCCCTTATATAATACATTCTGTTTTGAAATCAGAATTAGAAAATTATCAAAATGGAGAACACTCTTTATATGGCGTTATAGAAAATGCAGGGAAAGATAAGGATTCTGCAGATAAGGCACTTAATGAGATGCTTTCATTTACAGAATTTGCTAATAAGCAAATCAATATGAAAAGAAATGAGCTCCTGATACCTATACAAAATCAGAAAAGGGAACTCCTAATGTCCGTAGACAGTTCCTTTAGGAATGTAATTTACGCTAATGCAACTTTAACGGCTCATTTAGAGTCTGTGCATAAAGTCAAGGAAAAACAAAATAAATTATTAACTAATATTGGGCTTGGCGGACTGGATGATAAGGTAACATCAAGGCTGGTGGAATTATCGGAAGCCGTGGATAAAATAGTGAGAGAGGGTAATACGATAAACACCAAAAGCAGCGAGGCTAAACAGAATGTTGAGAATATATTAAACGATATCAAAGAATTAACAAACAAAGTTACAGAATGAATAGATTTGAAAAAGCGTTTGCTGATGCAGACAAAGAATTTGACAGTCAATATGCACAGTGTCTTAAACAATTAAAAGGATTGTCAGAGATTGAAATTACGAGTCTTTCACCCAAAACAAATCGTCAGGAGACTTATCAAAAACTTATTGAAATTGTAGAAGAGGCTACAAGAAAGAACATTAGTCAAGCAGAGTTGGGGGCAAAGATTAGAAGTTTGGGGGAAATGGCTATAACTATTGCAAAGAATATTTCTGGATTAAAAAATTTACTTTAATGAAAAGTAAATGGATTCGATATTTCATCTGTAATATCGAATCCATTTTTGTTTTGACAAATCATTTATGATCGGAATTATATCTGCATAGTTTCCTTATCGTTGTTCGGGTATAACATCCCAATATCATACACAAAGGTAAGGATAAAACCGAAGAATCTGTTAAAAACATCGCTTTCTTTTGATTTTTATGCGTTTACATCTCTTTATTTATGAATAAAAATCGTAATTTTGCGAGCAAGAGCTGTGGTTGCTTATGGACGCTTATTTTCGGATTTGCGATATATTTGCAACACGTGCATGCAAGTCGCTGATAGATATATCACGTTGATTTTGAGGAAGTGAAGTAAATAGACTGTCATATTAAAAAAAGAGGTTGTGTCAAAATGCTGGCACAACCTTTTTTTATGCGCAAAGCCCAG
>ENA-UOJO01002246-UOJO01002246.1-human-gut-metagenome-genome-assembly--contig:-P57-NODE-2246-length-21231-cov-9.027626_pt1 | contig 21231 bp, 20 predicted proteins | sample MGYA00242351_ERZ723898 | MGnify/ENA metagenome assembly ERZ723898 | reverse complement strand
AAAAAATGTTTTTGAAAAATTTTCTGTAAAAATCAGATAGGATTTCTACAAAGCCTAATTTTAAAAAGAAATTTAGAAAAATCGAACCAAAATTGAAAGACAAAAAAATTAAGTTTGAATTAAATTTGATTGATTTTTTTTGGCACTATTAAGTTTAACAATACCAATAGTGTATTAATATATGTTGATGATGAATTTTATGGTGCAGTATTGATTCTGGATATATTCGAACTAAAAATGTATATACCTACTGAAAACGGGGCTGAAGAGTGTTATATTATCAAAAGTGAGGAGGTGGAATAAATGCAGCTTAATGAAATTGTTTTTCATAATGGTGAAGAACTGAAAAAAGAATTTGACAAAATTGAAATTGAAATCGAAGATAAACACAATATGATGTTAGTAAATTATGTAGTTCTTACTGGACAAATTGAAGTTATAGGTGATAAAGTAGTCCAAATGGATTCTGAAGGAAATGTTATTTCTGAAGTTGAATGTGATAAAATTTTTTGTTTAAAGATTTATTCAGATGAAAATGAGATTCCTGAAAATTTTGAAGAAAGTGAAAAATGTTATTCACTTATAAACCATCAACTTCAATTTTTAGATGATTTTGAACGATCAACCATCGGATTTGATTTAATGAAAAACACCGACGGAAAATCATATTTTTTACCTGAAGACTTACAAGAAGCTGTCATCTCCCAAATGTCAAAGGGCCAAGGTGCTTTTATGTTGCCGGATGACTTTGATGAAAGTCAACTCACGCCAGGGAATATAATGTCTGAAGAAAATTTTATAAAATTAGTCCAACATAATATGAAAAGTAAGAAATAAAAAATTTAATAAAAAATATTATATCTGATAACATGACAAATGAATTCAAATCATTTTATAAAACAGTAGGCGGGGGAGAAGGAGATAAATGCTACTATCCTACAAGATTGGATCCATACGGAAAAGGATGTTACTATAACTGTGCTTACTGTTATGCAAAATCATTATTGGACTTTAGAAAACTCTGGCATCCTGAAGATGTTGGAGTAGCGGATTTAAGAAAAATTGAGAGAACCGTTTTCAGGAAAATAGAATCTGGTTCTGTGGTTCGTTTAGGCGGAATGACTGATTGTTTCCAGCCAATCGAAAAAGAACTTAAAAATACATATAAAACAATTGAAATGCTCAACTCTAAAAAAGTCCATTACTTGATTGTTACTAAATCCGATCTAGTTGCAACTGATGAATATATGGATATTTTTGATAAAAAATTAGCACATATTCAAATCAGTACACCAACAAACAATGAAGAGATTCTTAAAAAAACTGACAATGCAGGAACCTATCAAGAGAGAAAAGAAGCTATTGAAACACTTTTTGAAAATGGTTTTGATGTCAGTTTACGTCTTGCTCCTTTCCTATTTGAAACCTGCGATTTCGATGAAATAAATAGTATTAATGTTGATAAATGTTTAGTGGAGTTTTTAAGGGTTAAACCTAAAATGGCAGAGCTAATTAGTGATATAACTGATTTTGATTTGTATACTCTTAAAGAAGGAGGATACAGGCATTTGCCTTTAGATGCTAAAATTGAACAGCTTGAGAAATTAGACTTTAAAGAGTTGTCTGTTTGTGATGATGTGCAAGATCATTATGACTACTTCCAGGATAATGTTAATTTCAACTGCAATGACTGTTGTAATTTAAGTTTATAAATCAATGCAGAAAAAGCATTGATTTATCCTATATATTTTCTGTGAGCTATTTTTACATTATTCTGATTTACCATTGCATATTGCATTGTTGTATCAATCTGAACATGTCCCAATAGCTTTTGTACTTGTTCTATAGGCATTCCTTTATCTATTGCAGTTGTAGCCATTGTTCTTCTAAATTTATGAGGATGAACTTTTTTAATGTTTGAATCTCTTCCAAGGTCCCTTATTCTTCTTTCAACACCATTTATTCCAAGTCTGTTGTGAGGTTTTTTAAATGATACAAATAACGCTGGATTATCATCACTTCGGGACTCTAAATATTTTAATAAGTGGATTTTTGTTTTAGCATCAAAGTAAACAGTCCTCTCAGAGTCACCTTTTCCCAATACAACACATTCTCTTTCATTAAATAAAACATCATCTATATTTAAGTTAACAAGCTCACCTACACGTATACCTGTTGATGCCAAAAGTTCAATCATTGCAAGATCTCGAATGTTATCACAATTATCTCTTAAAATTTCAAAATTTTCATCACTTAAAACCTCTTTGACAACTTTTCTTGTTTTTATTTTACGAATTCTCCTTACAGGATTTTTTAAAATATAATCTTCATCCTCTAACCAACTAAAAAAACTTGATAAAACTCTTCGGATATTGTCAATTGTTGCTTTAGATGCATTTGTATTATTTTTATAATCAGCTAAATATTTTCTTAAATCATCTGTTGTAATATTTTCTATTTTTAAGTTGACTGATTCTAACATTTTTATAAGGGTTGTTTTATAATAGTGAATTGTTCTAATAGAACACCCTTCAACCTTTTTTGCTGAAAGAAAACTATTCAATAAATCATAATTTTCTTTGGATTCTGAGATGGATAAATTTTTATCTTTTTTATATACTTCAAATTCTTCTAATTCATTTATTAAAGTGTTGTTTAATTTAACTATTTGATTTTCATTTAAAAATGGTTTCATTGAGATTTTAATCGAATTAATTAATTTATTTTTCATTTGAATCACTAGAAATAAATTTTGTTAAATGAAAATTTTAAAATATCATATTAAATTAACGCACAAGTGTTACGATTTAGTGGATTTGATGAAGATTGGGTTTCTTATAAAATTGGAGATATAAGTAAAACTTATTCTGGCGGAACTCCATCAACATCTAAAAGAGAGTATTATAAGGGAAACATTCCATTTATTAAGTCTGGTGAAATTGGAAATGAAGTAACTGAACAATATATAAATGAAGAAGCAATAAATAACTCTTCTGCAAAAAAAGTTCAAAAAGGAGATTTACTATTGGCACTGTATGGAGCTACAAGTGGTGAAGTAGCAATTTCTAAAATCGATGGTGCTATCAATCAAGCAGTTTTAAAAATTGACAATAAAATGAATAATTATTTCCAATATAATTATTTTGTAAAATATAAAGATCAAATTATTCATAAATATCTTCAAGGAGGACAAGGAAATCTTTCAGCTAATATTATAAAAAAATTAGAATTTTATTATCCCAATTTAGAAGAACAACAAAAAATAAGCAACTACCTATTGTTAATAGATAATAAAATCGAGTTATTAGAAAAAAAACATAATGAATATCAAAATTTTAAGAAATATCTTATGCAACAGATTTTCGCACAAAAATTAAGAATTGTATGTACAAGTTAAATTAATTTATGGTAACATTATAGGACCTGCCATAACTGATAAATTTAGAATATTGGAGGGCGAATCCCCAATTCATCACAGTATTTTTTAATTTCATTATCAATGTCTTCAATTTCATTTGAAATTTTTTCTAACTCATCACACACCTCATCTAAGTCAATAGGGTCTTCTTCTTCAAAAGTATCAACATAACGAGGAATATTTAAATTAAAATCATTTTCCCCAATTTCACTTAATGAAGCACAGTGAGAGAATTTATCAGTTTCCAAACGATTAACATAAGTATCAACAATTTTATCAATACTTTCATAGGGTATTATGTTTTGAGTTCTTATTTTTTCATATTCTTTGCTTGCATCGATAAATAGGATGTTATCGTCTTCTTCACGGTCTTTTTTGAAAATCATTATAATTGCTGAAATTGCATTTCCATGAAATAAACCTGAAGGTAAACCTATAATGGCATCTAAATAATTTTTCTCGTTAATAAGATGTTTTCTTATAGCTTTCTCGGCATGACCTCTAAATAATACTCCATGAGGTAAAACAACTGCCATGATTCCATTTTCATCCAAATGATAAATCATATCCTCTACAAAAGCATAATCCTCTCTAGATTTTGGAGGTAATCTGCCCGCTGGTGAGAATCGCTCATCCTCTAAAAATTTATTATTAGCACTCCAATTTTCAGAAAATGGCGGGTGAGATACAACAACCTCAAATTTATCATCTAAAAATTTTGGATTTTCAATACTATCTCCCTGTTTTATATCAAAATCCTCAAAATGAACATCATGCAATATCATGTTCATTCTAGCATGGTTATAAGTGGTTTGAATTATTTCCTGACCAAAATAATTAGAAATAGAGACCTCATTTTTAATATTTAGTAATAATGAACATGAACCACAAGCAGGGTCAAAAACATTTAATATTCTATCTTTACCATAGGTAACTAATTTACTTATCAAATTACTAATTGTTTTAGGAGTATATAGCTTATTAGCCTGAGACCCCGTTGCAATAGCAAAATTGGTGATTAAAAACTCGAAAGAATCTGCCAGATAGTTAACATCTTCATTAATTTTAAAATCGACTGAATTAAGCTCAGTGAATAACTCTCCTATAGACTTACTTCTACTAGATACACTATTGCCCAAAATTGGAGCATTAAGATTAATATCTGAAAATAAATTTTCAAAATCAGGAGCACTTTCTCTACCTATTACAGAATCAGTTACCTTTTTTAATGCCCTTTCAACATTTGAAAGAAAGTTCTCATCTTCAACCTTTGCCTGTTCAACAAGATTTTTAAATAAAAATTCAGGTTCGATAAAATAACCTAAAGAATCGAAAGCCTCATCTTTTAAAGCATCTGAATAATCTGGAATATTATATGCTTCTTCAAAAGTTAAGTTATCAATTTTTAACTCTTCAGAAAGAGTAAAATCAATTTTTTCAGATAAATATTTATAAAAAATAAATCCAAGAATATATTTTTTAAATTCATTAATGTCTTTATTATTACTTAGTTCAGATGAAATTTCCCACAATTTTTCTTTTAAGTAATTTCCGTAATTTTCCATGAATATCACTACTGAACCCATTTAATAACTTAAACAAACATTTGTTGGAGCAAACCTTTTTTGAATTCTTCCATTTTTTGGATTTGGAAGTTTATTAAATCTATTTTTTTATCTAGTTTTAAAAATAAATCAACACATTTATTTTGTTCATTAATAGGAGGTAAAGCTAGTTTAACTTTTTTAAAATCTTTCCAGTACAAATGAATTATTGTGGATCCTTGTGTTAATTTTGAAACATCTTTTACAAGATTATTTGTAAAATAATAAGCAAAGAATTTATTATTAATAATATTTTCATTTTTACTTCTTAAAATTGTAATATCTCCACTTAACAATACATTTTCTTCTAAAATTACACTAGCAGTTACTAAATCAATACCTTTAGTAGTTGTTGAAGAGGGAATTAAAATATCTCCAACTTTAGATAAAATACCTTCTTGAGAATTAGTCTTACTTTTAACATCTTGAATTATTTCATTATAAGTTGTATACAATTCCCCATATAAAATACACTTATTTAAACCTTCTTCATCTAATTTATCCTTTGATAATCCGGTTCCTTTTTTAGAACTATATAAATCAGATAATTTATATATTGCCTCATTATAATTTTCAAATCTTAATTTATCGTCTTGACTTGAAAAGATTCTTTGCATTAAATATTTTTTAAAGTCTTGATAATATTGGTGTTTCTTTTCTAACATCTCAATTTTGTTATCAATAGCTGAAAATAAATTAGATATTTTATTTTGTTCAGATAACTCTGGAATATTAATTGGAATTCTTTTAATTTCATTTTTACTAATTTCTAAAAAGGTAGAACCTGAAGATCTCCTTAAAAATTCATTTTTAATAGTTGAAATTAAATAGTAAATAAAGTCATTATCAACATTATTTTTTGTAATTAAAGACTGAAAACCTTGATTTGTGGAACATTCAGTTAAAGCAATACTTATCTCTCCAACAGTTGCTCTTGAAGATAATAATATAGTATCTTTTGGCAATAATTTAGCAGAACTATTTTTTAAACCTTTATCAGTAATATGTCTTTTACTATCAAATATATATTTTGTTTTACCAATTTCTGATGGAGTAAACCACTTTATTTCTCCATCCCAATATTCTTCTACTTCAGTTCTTGGAGTTCCGCCACCTACAATATCAGCAATTTCACCAATTTTTGTAGATTTCCAAACTTTTGTAAATTCCAAAAATCGTAATTTCGGAACCAATTTTTCTTCACTCATAAAAATCATCTCACTCAAAAATTGGTGCATCAATGCCTAATTCGTCACAATATTTCTTAATTTCGGCATCAACTTCTTTCATTTCATCATTAATCTCACGTAAATTTAATACAACTTCTCTTAAGTCAATTGGTTCTTCTTCTTCAAAGGTATCAACATAACGTGGGATATTTAAATTAAAATCATTTTCTTCAATTTCATCAATTGATGCTCTATGAGAATACTTTTCTATTTCTAAACGATTTTTATAAGTATCTACAATTTTATCAATGTCCTCATCACGCAATACATTTTGATTTTTTACCTTTTCAAAATCTTTACTTGCATCAATAAATAAAACATCATCGTCTGCCTCACGGCATTTTTTAAATACTAGAATACATGTAGGAATTGATGTTGAATAAAATATGTTTGATGGGATCCCTATTACTGCGTCTAAATAGTTTTTCTCCCAAACTAAATGTTTTCTAATTTGTCCTTCGGCAGCACCTCTAAATAATACTCCATGAGGTAAAATAACAACCATAGTGCCACTTTCATCTAAATGATAAATCATGTGTTGAACAAAAGCGTAATCCGCTTTTGATTTTGGAGCTAGTTTACCTGCTGCACTAAATCTTTCATCTTTAAGGAATTTTTTATCAGAAGACCAATGTTCTGAAAATGGGGGGTTTGCAACAATAGCTTCGAATGTTTGGTCTAGGAATTGAGGGTCTTCTAAACTGTCTCCTTGTTTTATATCAAAATCTTTAAAATGAATATTGTGCAAAATCATATTCATTCTAGCTAAATTGTATGTGGTTTGATTTAGTTCTTGTCCACAGAAGTTTGATACATCAGCTTCTTTTTTAACTCTTAAAAGTAATGAACCTGAACCACATGTTGGGTCAAATACGGATTTTAATTTAGTTTTGTCAATTGTTACTAATTTGGCTAAAAGTTTACTTACAGGTTGGGGAGTATAGAACTCTCTAGCTTTTTTACCACCATCCGACGCAAATTTACCAATTAAATATTCATATGCGTCGCCCAATATGTCTTGTTGGTCATCACCAATTTTAAAATCAATGCCCGATAAATGGATTAAAATATTACTAATTAATCTGTTTCTATCTGACACCTCTTTTCCAAGCTTGGGTGAATTTAAATCTACATCAGCAAATAAATTTTGAAAATCTTCAGCACTTTCTTGGCCAATTACTGAATCTGAAACCTTTTTAAATCCTCTTTCTAAATTCTGTATTACATCATCATCATCTAATTTAGCATCTTCTACTAATTTTTTAAATAAAAATTCCGGTTCAATGAAATAACCTAAATCATCAAGAGATACTTCTTTAAGTGCTTCTTTATATTCATCAATTTCGTATGCTTCTTCAAATGTTAAATTATCGCTTTCAAGTTCTTTGGATAATTTTAAATCTATTTTTTCTGACAGATATTTATAAAATATTAAACCTAAAATATAATTTTTAAAATCATTTGAGTCCATAAATCCACTGAGTTCGTTACATATAGCCCATAGTTTACTTTCTAAATTTTGCCTGTAATTTGACATTTAATCACCTTATATTAATGCAAATTTATCAACCAAGTTTACAATTTGCTCTTTTAATAAATTAACTTTTTTTATACGTTCTAAAAATCCTAATTTTTCTGTGAAAGAACTTTTAAGGTCATCATTATAAAATTTACCACTGTACTCGTATTCACCTATTATATCTCTGATTTTATCTTCAGACAAATGTTGTTCCTGTGACAGTCTTGTAATTTCTTTACTTTTTTCACGGTCAAAGAATTCGGGCAATTCTTCATCAATATCTAAATTTCCGCCAGATTCAACAATGTTTTCATGAATAAATCTGTCAATTAATTCAGCTTTACTTTTTAGCTCATGTGATGTTGATATTAAATCATGAATAAATTTAACATCCTTTTCAAACTCGTTTGGTTTATTTGGATTTAAATCTTTAAGTAAATTAATAATATATGAAACGTTAATGTTGTCCCGTCTCATTAATTCAATTTCAAAGTCAACATCATCTAAAATACTTACTTTTTCAGCATCATTAAATACCCTAAATCGTTCATAAATATCTAAATATTTACTTTTGTAATCGTTCCATTTTTGTTCTGAAATGTTTAGGTCTGAATATCTAAATTCAACGAATGTGGCCATACGATTTAAAATTCTTAATAAATTTCTAAATATTAATACAAATTCTTTTATATCATTTTCATCTTCTAATTTATCTACATCGTAGACATCCGGGACTAATTTAAACAATTGAGCTAAACATTTATTAAATTCTGATACATATCCTTCATATGGTAGGGTTATGATAAATCCGCTAGCATCTTCATCTGAAAACAATGCAACCGCTTCGTCCGTTCTTTTTTTAATGTTTCTAAACGAAACAATATTACCATGCATTTTCTTATCATTATAAATACGGTTTGTCCTTGAAAATGCTTGAATTAATCCGTGGTACTTTAAATTTTTGTCTAAATATAATGTGTTTAATAGTTTGTTGTCAAAACCTGTTAGGAACATATTAACAACTAAAAGGATGTCAATTTTTTTCTGTTTACTTTTTTTACTTACATCTACATAATATTCATTAAATGTATTGGTATTAAAACTAGTTCCAAACATTTCATTATAATCGGAAATCTGTTCCTCAAGTAAATCTCTGCTATGTTGCCCTTCGTTTAACTCTTCATTGGCACCATAAGAATAAATAGCAGCAATCCTTAAGTTTTTATTTTTCTTTTTGAAAATTTTATAATATTTATTTAAAACATCAATGGAAGATACAGCAAAAATACTTGTGAATTCTCGATTATATGTTTTTGCATTATGGTAATTTAAAATATAATCCACAATTTTTTCTAATCTGTCATCAGATTCCATTAGCTCTTTAATGTCAATGTCTTCAACTTCAATATCTGTTTTTACTCTACTTTTGTATGTTCCAACATAATCTACGCAAAAGCCTAATACATTGTGGTCGTTTATCGCATCTTTAATTAGATATGAATGTAATCTTTTTCCAAATAAATCGCTTGTTGTCCTATTATTGTTTGCATTTTCAACAAATATTGGAGTTCCAGTAAATCCATAATAATTTATATCTGTAAAAAAGTTAGTAATGTCTCTGTGCATATCTCCAAATTGACTTCTGTGACATTCATCAAAAATAAGTACCATTCTTAAATTTTCACACCTTCTAATTTTATCTGCATTAAATTTTACTGCACGATGTAATTTTTGAATAGTGGTGATTATAAGTTTATTTTCGCCGGTCAACTGTTTAATAAGGGATTTTGTATCATCTGTTCCATCAACGGCATCTACGCAAAAACTATTAAACTCCTGTGTGGTTTGATAGTCTAAATCATTACGGTCAACAACAAACATTACTTTGTCAATATCACTTCTCTTAGATAAAATTTGACAAACTTTAAAACTGGTTAATGTTTTGCCTGAACCTGTGGTGTGCCAAACGTATCCATTTAATTTATTTGATACTTGATTTACAACAGATTCTACGGCATAATATTGATATGCTCTTAAAACCATTAATGATTCAGTGGTTTCATTTAAAACCATATATTGAGCAATCATTTTTGAAATATGGCACGTATCTAAAAAGGTATCTGCAAATTCATTTAAATTAGTTATATTGTTATTTTCTTTATCTTTCCAGAAAAATGTGAAATTAAAATTTAAATCTTCATTATTAGCAAAATATTTGGTATTTACACTATTGCTAACTACAAAAATTTGGATATAATTAAATAGATTATGATATGAATGAAGTTGATATCTTTTTATTTGGTTAAATGCTTGTTTTAGCTCAACACCACTTTTTTTAAGTTCAATTTGAACTAATGGTAATCCATTAATTAAAATTGTTACATCATATCTGTTTACGTATTTTTTTGAATAGGTGACCTGATTTGCGACTTGGAAAAGATTTTTACACCACTCTTTTTTATTTATAAATTTAACATAAAAAGAACCTTCTTTTCTTCTAAGGACAAATTGGTCTCTTAATTTTTTTGCTTTATCAAATATTGAGCCGCCTTCAAGATGGATGAGAATCTTTTTAAATTCACTATCTGTAAAAGTAGTATTATTGAATTTTTCCAATTGTTTTTTAAAATTTAACTCCAAAGCTTCTTTGTCTTTAATATCAACTCGTTCATAACCATTATTAACTAATGATTCAATTAGTTTTTTTTTCAAGTGTTGCTTCGCTTTCACTAGACATTTTTACATCCTACAGAAATATTTTAAACTAAAGTAAATATTGTTATCTAGTTATTATATTATTAAAAAAAGCTTATAAATTTTTACAAAAAATTTTCTAAAACATTTATAAAATTAAATAATTAATAATTTTTTTTCAACGTGTAAAAAGGGAGTATATTTTATTAAAAAAACTATTATTAGAATTTGGAGCGTAATAATTCAATTAGAATGAGATATGGGCGATAATAATTACTAAGTTGAAAGCAATAATCACATCAATCAAAACATTAATAATTCTTTATTCAATTAATTATTAGTGATTCAAATGAATGAAGAAAAAATAAGAACATATGATGAACTAGAAGCTGATGAAAAAGAAGTACTAGACACTTTCAGACAAATGAAGCTACAATCAGATTTCAACAGGTTCAGATTCTACAATTTAAAAGTTGAAGGCCTAATAGCTAAATATGAACTATTAAAGCAGCTTCGTGAAGAAATCCAAGGTGATTACTTTTCAATATATGACAAATTAGTATCTGAAGAGTTAATCGAAGGCGAACTTGATGCCAGTGACTGGGGTATTACCAGAGAACATGAAAATGAAGTCTGGGACGCAGAGTTAAGACTGATGAGTGAGATTAAAGCTAATTTTGACCTAGCTATTAAAATGATTGAGTCAGGTGGAGCGGACCAGTCGATTATTGATGCTGAAAATAATTTATAGCATAATCAACTAATATTTTATTGAAGACATCACTCCTATGTTGTTTTCATATAGAAATAAGTCATCACGAATTTCACAGTAATCCTTAACAATATTGCTCAGTGGCTTATTTCTATCCTATCCTTCATTTTACAATAACAAAGCAATATCAAACAGCAATCCTATTTTTCAACCGTTAATATCAACTGTTAATGTCAATCTTACGAAACTTTTAAAAAAGTAGCCATTATATATAAATCTTTATATATTATAAGTAATAAATTAAGTAATATAAAAATTAATATGGTAGAAATTCAACCATGCCAGATTCAATTATTTTACTTGAAGAAAGAAAAGAAGTCACAACTTTCTTATTAGACGAAGGTACTATCACTACAACCACCATTACAACTCCAACCGGTGAAACTCCAGGTTATGAGTATGCGGAAAATAAAATCAAAGTCGATGACGCTGTAACATTATCAGAAAACTCAGATATCGGAAAACCAACCGTTAAAAAATTCACTGACGATGACGAAGAAATCATTTTAGGTATTGCAGTCAACGATCCGGTTACCATGACCGGAGGTAAAAGAAAAACCGCAATCTTGGTATTAGGACATTTGTTCAGATTAAAATTAGCTAGTGGATTAACAAACATTGCAGTTAATGACAGAATAGCTTTAACAAGTACTGGAGCTATCAAATCAGATGACGGCGAATATATAGCAATGCATCCTGTAGCTAGTTCTGACGATTACAATTACATTGAAGTATTCAGACCATACGATATTGGAGCCACAGGGGCAACTGGTGAAACCGGAGATACAGGTGAATCTGGAGAAACCGGCGAGTCCGGTGAAACTGGTTAAACATAAGGTGATAACTGATGATTACAAAGGAAATGATACCAAAGTTCAAAATGAAGTAATAGCTCAGACTATTACTGATGAAACCGCAAAAAGATTGAAGTTAGCCAGATTGTTTCCTAAACAAGAAATCAAAGAGAACTCAGACTATTACACCTATTTCAGACAGAACATCAATCTTGATGAAGCTATTAAAAAAGGTCTTTTAGGCGAAGCCAAAGACATAGCTTCGGGCGCAAGCTTGCAAGGGCTGAACATCAGAAAACCTGTAACAGACACTATCTCTATTGATACTGTTGGAGGAGTTTTAAATGTTAATAAAGATGTCTTTGACTCAGACATTGTTTCATTTGAGGATTTATTGGGGGACGTTACTACCGTTATTGCCAATAAAATTGAATACAACATCTACGATACAATCATAAGCTCTGCAAACGTTCCGGTTTACAATACCAGTGAAACTGATGATACCATGGATGCTTTCGGTAAATTCGTTATCAAAGCACAGGAAGCTTTCAAAAGAAATGCTGGTGCAGGCGCTGATTTAACAATAATGGCCGAGTCTTATAAGACTTTAAGCTATGTCAAACAGCTGGCTTACTCATCCAACAAGTTAGTTCAGCCGGTTGAAGACATCAAGGAATACTACGGCATTGACAATATCGATTTGTTGGGAACTACTCAGGCTGACGGAGGACCCCTCATAGGTGATAAGCAGTACATTGGATTCGATTTAAGAAACGCTCCGTTAACAGTACTGTACTCCAAATCTTCAGGAACCACTGTTGCACCTATTACAAGCGATGAAAACATTGCAGACTTCTATCCTATCATTGAAATCATGCGTAAAGACATCTACGATGAGTTACCTCAATATACAAAGTTATTCATACAAAGTAAAGTCGGAATATTATTAAATAAGCCGGGTCTTGCCCTAAAAGGTACCTGCAGGCCATAAGAGGTGAATGTTAATGTTAACTAAAGGAAATGATGCTAAAGTACAAAACGAAGTGATGGCACAGATTGTTGCTGACACTTCAGCTAAATGGATGAAATTCACCAGATTACTTCCAAAGCAGGAAATACAGGAAAACAGCCAGTATTACACATACATGTCACAAAGAGTCAATATAGAGGAAGCTATTCAGGCAGGTGTACTTGGAGAGGCTAAAGACATTGCCCCTGGTGCGACCTTACAGGAGTTAAACGTTAGAAAGCCAATCAGTGAAACCGTCTTCATTGACACTATCGGTGGAGTATTGAATGTTTATGCTCAGATGCTTGATTCCAATTTAATCTCCGTTAATGACATGCTGCAGGATGTCGGTATTCTTATCGGCAGAAGCATTGAAAAGGCAGCTATTGACATGATTATGAATTCATCCAAAGTTGCAACATACAACTTTGAAGCGGGTGATGATACAGGTATGACAATCCTTAAAGCTCAGGAAAAATTCAAAGAGTCCGCTGGAAGTTACTCTAACTTAAACAGTATGGCCGTTAGCTATAACTCATTAACCACATTAAAGTCTGACATCTTCACTAACAACAGAAAAGTCGAACCGGTTGAATTAATCAAAAGCTATTATGGTGTTGACAACATTGATATTCTTGGAACTGCAGTCTGTGACGGCGGATCAGAAATAGGTGATAAAACCTACATCGGTATGGACTACATCAACCCTGGAATGAAACTCCTATACTCAAGAACTACAGGAACAACCGTTGCACCTTTAGGTCCGGACGGTGAGATGTATGACTTCTATCCGTTGATTGAATTCATGAGAAAGGACATCCGTGATGAACTGCCTATGTATACAAAGCTATTCATACTTTCATCTGTCGGCGTTTTGATGGATGCTCCTAACAGAATCATCAAAGGTAATTTCAGAGCCTAACACGGGGGTTACACAACCCCTCTTTAATTATTTATTCAAAAAGCATCAATATAAAATAGTGAGGATAATATGAAACTTATTTTAGACAGTGAAAATTCACATCCTGCCACAATAACAGTCAAAGGAAAAGAAATAACATTGCTGTTAATTGAATCAAGTATCCTGATTGACACATCACAAATAGCTAGGTTATTTGATAAAAAGGAAAAGACTGTAGCAGGTAAAGTCCAGAAATCCAAACTGGAGAAATATGAAACCAATAACGTAAAGATATTAAAGAATTACGGACTTATGAATCCTGATGCAGTAAAGCCAAGGCCGTTTTATGATTTAAGATTAATGCTTGAAGGATCGACCTATTACTATTTCAAAAAGGAAGATGAAACCGATTTGATTGATGTTATTGTGAAAGTTGCTATTGGAAAGCACCGTGAGTGGATTCACAACAGAAACATCAAACATTAACGACTGCCATTGCCAACTGAAAACTTGTTTTTAAAATGCTTTGATATTATCGGGGTTTAAAAACCAATCTGGTATTGACAACCCTTGCCGTTAATATCAATGACGGCCAATTAAATCAAATCAAAAAATCAGCTGTTGATTTTATCAGCTCCCCCTATCGGAAACATAGGGTATTTTCAGCACTTGGATTACATACTATTTTTATTATCTAAAATATATAAAAAATATAATAAATAGGATAATACAAATTATAGTATATGACAGAAGATAATATTAGCTGGACAAGTTTTTGTCAGGCAATGAACTCAATAGCATTCTGGTTAATCCAGAACAAAAAGAAGTATAAGAAACGTGACTATTACCAGATATTGACATTGAAAGGCAACTGTAGCGATGTTGAAAAGAAAGCCAAGAAATTAGGTTCAGACAAGCTAGTGACAATGTATACAATGGCTGCGATAAAGGATAACAGTTCTTTGGATTTTCTTCCAAACTATGTAATGTTAAAAAACTCAACCAAAATCGACAAGGCCGAATATGTAGACATGGCCATAAGAACTGAGGCATTCATCAGGGCAAACGGAAGGCTTCCTGCAATCGTTTACAGAATGTCAAAGCTTCCAGATTATAGTGACTCAACAATGAAGCTGTTTATCAAAACATTTAACTACAAAGGAAATACCATTGATGAAGCTTTAGCTATTATAGCAAAGAAGAAATTGTACAGCAAATACTTTGATTCTCAAAAAACAGACCAGAAGACAATTAATGATGCTAAAGCGGGAAAAGGTTCCAATTGTGTAGACTGGGGACAAGTGTATTACAGAATAGCTAAATCTTTAGGATATGATGTTCAGTTTGTCCATGTTAAATGCAGAGTATCCGGAACAGGCCATATTCGATTGAGATTGAGACATAAAAAACATACTGGAGGAAATTAGATTAATAGAGGTCCTGCTGCAGTAGCAGATACAACTTCCGGTAATGTTAAATCAATCTGGTGTGATGATGGATACCTTATAGCTTATGATCCATCATGGATTTTTACAGATCTTTATAGTAGTTAACATGACTACTTATTTTTTTTATTTTAACCTTAATATTTTAGATATTCTGTTAAAAACCAATCTATGGAATCACTATTTTTATAAAGTCTTCTAAGTTCGTCCCTAACTTCCATTAATGCAAAACCTTTGGTTTTGACCAATAAAACCTTCATCTTCTATCCTAATGCCAAAATATTCATCTGAATTAACAAATAGGATTATTTTATCTCCACTTTCAAGGAGTTTATCTCTTAAAGATTCATCTTCCATGATTCTGTAATATAATGCAGTTAAGTATACTGTATATTTCGCTTTATCCCAAACATCCTTTTCCATGGATTTTCTTTCACGTTCTACTTCATAAAATGTTTCAAACTTATCAACACCGATTCTAAATTCTCCATGAAGCAATGTGTCTCCAAAATACTCATCAACAAAAATTAACATTATCTTTTGAAATACAGTCTCCTACATTATCAAAATTATATTTAGGAGTTCCTGTTGGATTCCATGCTACATAAACGGGATATACTTTATCACCAACATAACTTTCAAACTCTTTTTGATATTTTTCACTCCAGTTTAAAGGTTTGGGGAATAGTTTTTTAAATGATATATCCAATTCGAAGAAACAGGAATTCATGGCATATTCTTCACCGTATCCCATTCTCCATCCCATGCTGCGTAAAGGAATTTCAGGATAGACCAGCCATCTAGGAGCAGGGTATTTGCCTTCCTTAAGTTCTGGTGAATAGTAATTAAGTAACTGACATGTAACCTGCATTTTAGTTTTAAGACTCATTTTAGGTATTGCAGTGCAGTGCCCATCGGACGTATGGTTGGTATAAAATGTTTCAATACAATCTCCATTTTCATTTAAACCAATAGGGAATGACTTAAGTTCCCATATAAGAGTATCCAATTCATCATAATGCTTTTCATCGAATGAATCAATAAAGCATTTCCGGGCATCATCAACAAGGTCAATTTCAAATTCATTATTTTCAAAAACCATCCATAAATCTTCAGGTAAATGCAGAAGTGCAATCTGACAGCACCCATTGTACTTAAAAACATCCAATACCTTAAAGTGGCCCGTCCATGATCTGAAAACATCAAATTCAAGATCACTAGCCATTGGTGCATGTGGGAAGATATTATTAAAAAACGATAGCCATAATCCATATTTCCAATCAAATCACTTGAAAGGACTTGGCGATCATCATGTATGATGGTATCCGGAATGTATTTTTCTTCAAGTTCACAATCAATATAGTGTAAATCTTTAACGTAATATTTCAAATCAGTCAAGTACTTTCTTTCAAATTTTTCCTTTAAATTGAGTGTTAAGTTTATATCCATTATATTTCAGGTAATTATAAATGAAATCAAGAAGGACTCCCCCAATATTGGCGTGTCGATTGATGATTTTTAAAAATATCTCGCGATAATTGATTAGGTTTGAACAATAGATGTTATCATTTCCCAATACCGGATAATAGTCAAATAAATACACCAATATTTCATAAGATTCATTATTTTCGAGTTTTAATTTAATATCGTTTAGACTTTTGCCTTCATGAGTAATATATAAGCTTAGATATGCAAATTTAGCTTTTTCTTCATCATAATTTGGCAAGTAATATTTCCAGGTTTCAAAAGTCAGTGATTTAGAATCGTCAACAGTTTTTTCATATTCGAATCTTTTGTTGTGGTTTTCACTGCTTTGTCTGTCTTCAACAAAATCTGCAAATTTTTTAAATAGGTATCTATTGATCTTTTCATCATCGTATTGCATGATATCCACTTAAAGTCGAGTTTATTCTCTAAACATATCAGGATTCCACACTAAATTTACTAATTGAACTAGTAAATCATTTCTTTCCATAATTTCATCTTTTCCAAAAGTATCATATGGTTTAAATGATAATTCATGTTTATTCATGAATCTTATGAATTTAGGATTGTTTTTATAGGCTTGTTCTCCAAGTGATTCGCTATAAATGTTTCCTTCATTAGAACAGTATTTTTTAAGTTTTTTAGGATACTTTGAATCATTTAAACTTGCGTTAATACTTTTATGCAATAATAACAGAGCACCGATATTGTTTCTGTAATATTTGAATTCATCTTGATTATCGTATTCTTTAGTGAACCATTCATAGTGGTCGGAAATAATATGTTCGATCTCAAATGGATTTTTCGTATTGGTGCCCATATAATGAACATAATTTGATGCAACACCAGTTTCTTCTTCAATAAAGCTAGTTATACGAGCTAACATGTGTTTTATATATCTTCTGGTTGAAGAAGTTAGATGTAATCCTGGAAGGGCATGTGCTGAATCAAATGATAAACCAATATAATATTCATTTAATTTTTCTTTTAGTTCATCGATTGAACATTGCCTAATGTCTTTTGTAAGTCTAAAAATATAATTTTTGATGTAGTTATACCCAAGTCTTTTGTGGTAAGTAAATCTAGATAAGATATATAAATCAATGAATCTAGCGGTAAGGTTCATTTTTTCTCTAACAGTATTCCAATCGTCGTCATAACAAATAGGAGCTAATAATACTTGGGATTGGAGAGTAAAATCAACTTTGGCATTATAATAAACATATTGTGTGTTTTTAAAGAATGTTTTTTCAGCTCTTTTAATTTTAAGATAAACATCTGAATATTTATTAAATTTCTTTATGAATAGTTCAAAATCTTCTGAAGTATTTAATCCTATCTTTGAACGTTCGTCTCTAACCCATTTATGGAAAGAACCTCCAATTATATCAAAGTCTTTATTGACAGCTCCTGCTTTACTTTCTCTTATTGATTCGGCATATTGTGAACGGAGCCATGCTTTAATAAAAGTCTCATCTCCATCATCATTATCTTTTCTTAATTGTAGGATTTTGTCTTTCCAAATATTATTTAATTCTTCACGTTTTTTATCATCTTTTATTTCTGAAAGTAAATATCCTTTTAACATCTCTGTAGATGTAAGACTTAAACCTCTATCATTCATTGTTACAAATACTTTGTGAGCATCTTGTTCTGTTGTTGCTACGATTTCTATGAAAAATACTTTATTAGCTAACCAATCACAGAAATGTAAAAGCATGTCATCAGTTATACTGTCTTCGGGGAAAATTTCTTTTATATCATTGAATCTTCCATATAGATTTTTAACAGACTCATTGGCATCGATTATATCATATGGTTCGTTGTGGAATATTGCTCTCATACAATCTTGCCTATCATCCACATCAATATTAAATGATTCTTTACCATATGATTCGGAATAAATCATTTCTTCAATAAGCCTATAGGATTCGCCCATGTTTTTGATACGATTATTAAGATAGATTAAAAGTAATGTTAAAGTTGAAAAACGTTGTTGTCCGTCGATAATGGCATTTTCTCTTCCAGCTAAAACAATTGAACCCATAAAATAAGCTCCATAATCCTGAACATCTTGACGTTCATCGCCTTCTTTATATGATTCAAGAAATTCGGTGGTTAAATCATCAATTAGCTCTTCAATATGTTTTCGCTGCCACATATACTCTCGTTGATAGTAATGAATAGAGTATTTTGTATTTTGCAATAATTGCTTTAAATTTTTGGGAGACCCTTCTATCTTTTTCATAGTATCACTCATTTAATAATTATGATAGACTAAAGTTATTATAATTTGCGAATATGTTGGCTATTGAGATTAACAATGGTATTGGCTATTGAAATATGATTAAGACTCTTGATATAGTTAGAAAACTAAATTTATGAAAGTTTATTGGCAATGTTAAAGTGTAAATAATAAAATTAAACTAAACTGTTAAATTTAATGGACATACCATCAAAATATAACAAGATTAAGTGGTTGTATTAACCTTTTTTAATAAATATAAAAAGTTGAAAATTCTTAACGAATTTCAACTAAATCATAAATTGGGTTTGAGTTTTCATCACCTAAATTAGTTTTAGTAGTTTTATCTAAAATTACTTTAACTTCGGAATCTACTTTTTCTTTAACTTTTAATTTTAAACTTTCTCTAAAATTAATGGAAGAAATTTTTCTTTGTTTACCTAATTCTTCATCAAAAAATTTAATTCCACATTTTTTATTATCCGTGTTGATATAATATAAAATTCCTTCTTTTTCAATTTGTTCTGTTTTAACTTTTTCTTCTCCAAAATATTTGAGTTGATGATAAATTTTATGGGCTTTTTCATGATTTACACTAATTAGTGGTTCTTTGACATCACCTTCATGAATATCCATATTTAATTCATTTTTATCCAAAATTTCAATAAACTTTTTATATTTTAAAATAGTTGAAGATCAGACAATATCAATTTGTTTAATAATTTCTTCAATGTTTTCATCAAAGTTAATTATCTCACATAATTTTTCAAAAGATATTTTATTCAAAGATGGTTTTAAAGTAGATTGATTGTTTTGATGTACTACTGGGGAAAATGTAATCATAAATGATCCGGGCGATATCTTAACAAAATGACTATTTTCATTTTTGAAATCAACATCAATATGTTTTTCCATATTATGTACTCCGTATTTTAGTGCAGCGGAGATTAATGTAATTATATCTTCATATGTTTCAATAATTTTAACTAATGTTGGTGCAAACATAGAATTATCTTTAACAGATTTCCCCGAAAAGTGTAAATTCACATCTTCATTAATATGCCCACCCCAAGAATTCTCTTGAAGATAAGAGAGTTCTAATGATAATTCAGAATGTCTTGATTTTAAATTAGCTAAACTCAATTCAACAGAAAAATCATCTGGATGTTCTTTTAAGTAATTTTCCATAGTGGTAATTCTATTTTTAATCTTCAATATTTCATTTTCTAAATTAAAAATCTCATTAGAGGTCACTTTAGTCACCACCATAGTCAACAGGTAAATTTAAAAATCCTTTTTCAATTCCATTCCTCTGATGACCCCACCAGGAAATCCACTCATCACGTTCTTTAATATATTCTGTATGCATAAAATGAGATGTATCATATTTAACAACTTGGAGGAAATCACATCCCATTTTATAAAATTCAAGATTATATAATGAAGATTCATGTAACATTCCTATTTTAACAAAATTTTCATACCTAAGGAATTCTCTTTTCAAATTATCTTTTTTAGCTAAAATATCCTCTAAATAAAATTTTTCAGATTTAGTTAATTTTAAAGAGTCCACGATAATTACAAAATCAACATCTCGAGGATTTTTTTATTTGTCACAAAACTTCCATCTATAAGCAATCTTACACATGATTTTACATTTGACAATAAGTCATTATAAAATGCCATAAAACATTCAAATCTAGATTGTCTAGTGTTTGAATCAGGAAAATTGTCTACTAATTTTTCTTTAATTTCTTCTAATGTTACTTCATAACATTTGAGGTAAATTTCCCTGTTCATCGAATTCAGGTATGCCTTTTGCTATTTCTATCAATATTTCTCACCCAAAAAATATAATGTGTAATGATAATATTTTTACATTTTTATTAATATTAAATATAGTGTATTATAGGATTATATAAAAATTTATATAGTGTCAATGAAAATTAGTAATTATTTTTTGAGGCAATCAAACTTAAATAAAAAAATTAATATCACTATTTTTTGATAACTTTAAATGTATGATAATTTTATATAATTGAAATAATAAAATATTATATTGGCTTTGTAGAAATCCTATCTGATTTTTACAGAAAATTTTTCAAAAACATTTTTT
>ENA-UOJO01002228-UOJO01002228.1-human-gut-metagenome-genome-assembly--contig:-P57-NODE-2228-length-21426-cov-4.587432_pt1 | contig 21426 bp, 17 predicted proteins | sample MGYA00242351_ERZ723898 | MGnify/ENA metagenome assembly ERZ723898 | reverse complement strand
CCGTGCAGTTACACCTGAGTCGTTCACTCAATTTCTTGGTGTCCACCACTCCGTTTGTCAATACTTTGGGATGAGGAAGGTGCGTTGTTTCCATATCGGAAACTGGGCTTTCAAAAATGTCAAATTTGATTGCCATTTTCTTACTTTTTTAAGTTTGTGATTTTTTTAATACTCTCTGCAGTCATACTCGGTAGTTTGCTACTTTATCATTGATATGACTTATATATCGCTCTACTGCGAACAAAGTGCCTCATAGATATCCTAAATATTCGACTTTAAAATGACAAACTCCGAATAGACCGATGCGAAAATAAGATACAGGGAAAAAGAAGTGCACTTAAATGATACTGGTTGTTACTTCATTATGGGAAAAGATAAATAAATTCTCATCATACATGCCATTTCACTAAAAATCCCTATATTTACAAAAGCACTAATTACAGATTACAAACACCCCTTTGCACTATGGAGCACACCCTCACCCTAAGCATTACCCTATTCACCGCTATCATATTAATAGTAAGTGGAACAATAGTTGTAAAAAGGCCAAGCCTACTGTCTAATTATAAATCGTTTACCGAAGAAGAAAAAGTATCTCCGGCATTTAAAACGTATTTGAAACGCGTTCGCAATATCATGATTGGAGCAGCAGTTATCATCGTTGCAGGTCAATTCCTAAACATGCTGACCGATTCAGGAATCTTTTTTATCATTTCAATCCTACTGATGTGCATTGGTCTAGCCCCCGCACTATTTTACTGTCAGGCAAAGGTTTCCAAACGAATGCACCGAAAAAGTCTGATTTATGCAGGCTCATTTCTGATAATCTCATTAGTCATATTGGGAGGATTACTCATTCCGTCTTTGTACGGAGGAAACGTATCATACGAAAATGATACGTTACGCATCTCGGGGATATATGGTGCGAAACTGAAAAAAGACGAAATAAAATCAATAACAAAAGTAGATGCCATCCCGCAAGTTAATCTTCGAACCAACGGATTCGGACTGGGATATATCCGTAAAGGCTTCTTTCGCACCGTAGATGGCAAAACCGTGCACTTTATACTGACGAGCAACAATCTGCCTGCCTTGCACATCAACACAATAAATGGAGAAAACATCTATGTAAATACACTGAATTCGAAGGAAATGGATAAAGTAATCCAACTGTTTAGAAAAGAAAACAACTAATCATACTAATTTCAAATGAAAAAACTGTATTTCACCGCCCTGCTTTTTATGGGAAGCTTATGCATTCAGGCTCAGGAAACAAAAGACTGGGCAGATTTTGGCCGATACGAGGCTGCCAACAAAGAAGTCAAGAATCCAAAAGTAGTTTTCATGGGAAACTCTATTACCGATGGCTGGCCCGGTGCAGACCCTGAGTTTTTCACTAAAAATAATTACGTTAGCAGAGGTATCAGCGGACAGGTATCGGCACAGATGCTGATGCGTTTCCGTCCGGATGTAATTGACCTCAAACCAGAAGCAGTAGTGATATTGGCTGGAACCAACGACATTGCCTTTAACGATTATGCTGTCAGCCCGGAAAAGACGTTGGGAAATATCATTTCGATGGTGGAGCTTGCCCAAGCAAATAACATTAAAGTGATTTTATGTTCCACCATGCCGGCAAGTAGCTTTTCATGGAGACCGGAAGTTAAACCGGCTGAAACCATCAGAGAGTTGAACCGTAAAGTAAAAGCGTATGCAAAAGCTAATAAGATAATTTATGTGGACTACCACAGTGCTATGTGCGACCAGGAAGGCGGACTGCCTAAAACTTATTCGGAAGACGGTGTGCATCCGAATCTGGAAGGATATAAGGTAATGGAAAAGCTGGTGCAGGAAGCTATACGGAAAGTCTGTGAGTGAAACAACTCTCAAAAGTACCATTTCAAAAATATTTTAGACAGACAACCGCATCTACAAATAGACAAACGTTTGTTTGAATGTTCATTTTTAATTGCTACATTCGCAATAGAATCAAAATCCAGCAGTTATGAGCAAGCTATATCCAGTAGGAGTACAGAATTTTGAAGGTTTGATACGCGACGGTTATGTATATGTAGATAAAACTGCACTCGTGCATGAACTGTTTAATACTAACAAATATTATTTTCTAAGCCGTCCACGCCGTTTCGGCAAGAGTCTGCTCCTTTCTACAATCGAAGCCTACGCACTGGGAAAGAAGGAACTTTTCAAAGGACTGGCACTGGAAAAACTGGAAAAACACTGGACGGTGTATCCGGTACTGCATCTGGATTTGAATACACAGAAATATGATACAGCAGAGGCGTTGACTAATGTTCTTGAAGAAAACGTACAAAATTGGGAAGCTATTTATGGTTCCTCTTCCAGGGAAATCGGTGTAGCCCGACGTTTTCAGGGCATTATCCGCCGTGCCTGCGAACAGACCGGCTGCAGAGTGGTAATTCTCATTGATGAATACGACAAGCCCATGCTTCAGGCTATCGGTAACGAGGCCTTGCAGAATGAGTACCGCAGTACCCTGAAAGCTTTCTACGGTGCCTTGAAATCTATGGACGGATGCATCCGATTTGCCCTGCTGACCGGTGTCACCAAGTTCGGCAAGGTTAGTGTTTTCAGCGATTTGAACAATCTGATGGACATATCTATGGATGACCGCTATGCTGAGATTTGCGGTATCAGTGAAAAGGAAATTCACACCTATTTCGAGGAAGATATCTGTGAATTGGCTACAGCTACAAAAAATAGTTACGAAGAAACTTGCAAAGAACTGCAAATCAATTATGATGGCTATCATTTCACGGAAAATGCAATCGGCATGTACAATCCATTCAGTCTGCTAAATACCTTTGCAAAAAAAAGATTCGGTAGCTACTGGTTTGAAACAGGGACTCCGACTTACCTGGTTGAACTGCTCAAACTGCACCATTATCCAATCGAGGAGCTGGAACACATCGTTACCAGCCAGCCGGTACTGGACAGCATTGACACTGCTTCAACCGACCCTATCCCAGTCATCTACCAGAGTGGCTACCTGACTATCAAAGGTTACAACAAGATGTTCGAAAACTACACCCTGGGCTTCCCAAACCGGGAAGTGGAGCAAGGATTCTTCAAATTTCTACTACCCAATTATGCCTCTGTAAGCGTGAGCAAGTCACCCTACCAGATCCAGTGCTTCGTAGAGGAAGTCATGGAAGGAAAAGTGGACGATTTCTTTGAACGGCTGAAAACGATGTTTGCCGATATTCCATACGAACTGGCACGCGATCGGGAAGTGCACTACCAAAACATTCTTTACATCATTTTCAAATTGATGGGTTTCTATGTGCAGGTGGAATACCGCACGAGCCGGGGACGGATTGACTTGGTGCTCCAAACAAAGGACTACGTATATATCATGGAATTTAAGCTAAACGGAAGCGCGGAAGAGGCACTGGCACAGATTCAGGCAAAAGGTTATGCAGAACCCTTTGCCAAAGACAACCGTACTGTCTATAAAATCGGAGTCAACTTCAGTGACGAAATCCGGAATATTCAGGAGGTGAAGATAGTAACGGAGGAATAATATCACATACTGAATCACTATCGTACTTACTCTAACTTCCGAATAATCAAATAAGAATATTCTCTTTTTTATCGGATAATCCCGGTATCACTGTCTTTCAGCTGGATGGACCGGTTGACAGGTCGGAACTTGTGTCCTTTGGTTAGACGCCACGTCACGGTCAGGTTGATGAGGTTACAGACATCGTGACTGTAGAGAACAGTGGTCTTCTGGAGATTCCGATTCAGGACTTCCGATTCGAACATTTTGTATTTGTGTTGAAAGGGCTGTTGCCAGATAAGGGCAAACTGCCAGTCTTTGTAGCTGTAAGCAGCCTTCAGAACAATATCGCCTCCGCTATAGCCTTTGGTTTCCCCTTCCAGGAAACGGGAACCGTTGTCGGCGTAGGCATGGAGGGAGAGATTGCCTAAGTAGGCGTTGAGAGCTCCCGTGGCAAAATAAGACGTATAACAGTGGGTATAGTCGTGGCCGAAGTTGAAGCAGCGAAACAGTCCTCCGTAGGCCGTGACGGAGAGCTTGTCCGGCATTAGCCAGTAGCTTGCATAGGCCATGGCTTGCAGGGCGTCAATCTCTTTCTGGTTACGCTGGGTGTAGATGAACCGGTCATCGGGCGTGCGTTCGTACACCGCCATGTTGGGGTGAGGACATTTCTTGTAGAAGCCTTGCAGATTGACTTGCAGACGGGTATCATTGTACGACAGTCGGAGGGTATGAGACGTTTCTCGGTTCGGCTTGAGGTCGGGACTGCCTACAGTCCATTCCATGCGGTTGGTACGGATGGCAGCATCGCTGATCATGGCTACCCGTGAGGTACGTTCGTTCAACTGGAAATTGTAGCTCAATTGCAGAGAGTGGGTGAAGTTGTAGCTCAAGGCTGCTTTCGGACAGAAACTCCAGTAATCGTACGAATGGGCTTGCTGACGGTAGTGCAGGTAGCTGCCTCCGATGCCTGCCGAGTAGCGGAGCTTGCCCCACGTTCCCTTGATTTCGGAGAACAGGTACACGCGGTTGTGGTGCATGGGAGTGACAGAAGAAACATCGCCCGTATATTCATTGTTCGTGTATTTTTGGTTGTAGTTAAGACCGGCAGAAAGGGTGAAGGGCTTCAACCGGTTTTCATAGATGGCTTCGCTCAGCAAGGAGTAAGTGCGTCCGTCCACGTCGTAACGGTAGGGCGAACCTTCGTCGTAACTGTCGGAAGAGCGGGTACCGATGTACGTGCCCACGGCATTGAGGGTAAGCGACTGCTGGGGAGAGAACTGCTGGAAATAGTAGAGGTCGAGCACCGGACTGCTGCTCCGACTTTGTTGCTGTTCGAGGGCAGTGTACGTCTGTACCCCGTCCACAATCTGTTTCTGACTGAAATCACCCGGCACGTGACTGAAGTCGCCGCTCAGTGAAGCCTGGAACACGTAGCGGCTGGAGTCGGCCAGGTTGTAGGTCAGTTTCATCTGGTTGCTCAGGCTTCGGTTGCGCGAGGCGAGGTCGTTGCGCTGGATGGTATAAATGGAGCCGTCGTTCAGGTGGTAGTGCGCGGTTTCCTCTGTCCGTATTCCTTTAAAATCCCGGTAGCCGAAGCTGTAGTTCAGCGACAGTTCACTCTTTCCCGTGTTCCATTTGCCGTACACCGTGTAATCGCCGTCGCGGGTAGTCAGTGCATGGGTGAGCGAGGTCCCTAAAGTATATCCGTTGTCCGCCCGTCGGGTAGTGATGTCAATGACATAGGCAATGCCGTCGCCATAGCGTACGCCGGGGTTGTCGATGAAGTCAATCTTACGGATGCTCTTCGGGTCAAGCGACAGCATCTCTGCCTTGTCCGCTATGATGCCGTTGATACGAATCTGTACACCTCCCCGCTGGTCGATGGCCGAGATGCTGTGGCCCACCTCATCCACACGGATATTCGGTAGGGTAAGTTGTTTGAGCAGACTGTAGCCAGAACGGGAAGAAGCTTTCTGTTGTTCGGAGGGATAGAGTAGCAGACCGTCGGTCTTGTGGATGATTCGGTCGGCTTTGACTTCCACTTCGCCTAGTTCCACGGTGGGTTCCACTTCCTGCGCTAGAGTGGGAAGAGCCAGCAATAATAGAAGAAAGATGCTGGCCAAAAATCGGGAGGCGGTCAGCAGAAGCCGGCTCTCGGCCTCCTGCTGGAAAAATAATCTGAGTGTGTTCATTTGTTCCTGTATATAAATTTTTCAGGAACAAAAGTAAGAGGTCGTCACGAAGGCGTCAAAAACCGACACTGACATTTGCCTGACAATTCGCTGTCAGCTTTTCAATTTGTTGATTTTCAGGGAATAGTTGTGTCCTCTGTCGACCACGATTTTCAGTCGCGTATGCTCCTCTACGATGGGTTTCAACCGGCGGATAAGGGTGTAGAGCGTATCGTTGGCATCGTCTTTCTTGGGCCAGAGTGTCGCACAGATTTCCCCTTTCGAGATGGAGTGGGAAGGTGACTGCCAGAACAGCCGCATCAATTGCTGTTGCATGGGGGTGAAGCGAATAGGCATGTGGTCGGTGCCGAAGAAACGGTCGTCCGTGTCCGAATACGTCAGTCCCCCAAAATCTTTGGCAGATTGTGTATCTTCTTCAGTCGGTTGTCCGCATCCTTCTGCAAGTTGTAGCTCTAGATTCTCTTTCTCTCTTTTCCGTAAGTACAACATTGAACCGATGGCCCAGAGGATAGCCGCTGCCATCAGTCCGGCAGGTAATCGCTGGTCGGACATACCGAATACGGCTGCAACCGACAGACGGGTATAGCCTTTCAGGGCCAGTATCTCGCCTGAGTGTCCGCTCTTTATCATCAGTGTATCGCTGTAGATGACCTGTTCATCCATCGAACTATCCTGATATTCCTTGTCCACCACATCGAACGTGAGGAAGGAGGTTTCTTTCAGTCGCCGGTTCTTCAGGTGTCGACAGAACCGTTCATCAGACACGGCAATCAGTACCTGCCCGCCCGAAGTACGTCGGAGCTGCTTGTATGTCCGTATCGTATCTTGTGTCACAATGGGCTCCTTCTTTTCCAGTAAAGTCAGTGCCAGTGCCTGATTCAGGTCGGCTGTTATTTCGTTTCGTGTCACGTGGTAGTTATGAAGCCCGGCCAGCAGGGAAGTCAGCATCAGCCCCAGAAATACGGTGACGGATAGTAGTCTGCGATTCATAAATATCGGAGTTGGTTTCTGCAAATGTAATGAATTCTGTGTTTACTGACAGTATTCGAACGATATAAATATTATCAATACATAGCTAGATACAGATACCATTATTGATCATGATTTCAAACTAAACATTTTATTCCCCACTTTCAAAATCTTGGAGTTCCTTGAGTCCCGACTCTATTTCGGCAACCGAGCGCTTATCCCAATACATATAACCTAAATACGTAGCCAGAGCTCCCACAAGAAGCATGATTCCATCAAAAATCATCAGCTGCACACTGCGATAGTGATGATGAATGATAAACACCGAGACAAACAATCCCAATGCGATGAACGGTGTGCAATATAATTCCCCTCTTATCCGGCACTTGTAGGCTATTACCCATTTTCGCAAATCGAGCAGTGTTGAGGTCTGCAGGTCGAATTTATACAAGAAACGGATACTCCACAATGAATAGAGAACAGTAGCCGGAAGTACGGTATAAACTATCCACAAAACCTCCTGCCGAATAGTAACGTGCATAGCTGCCAGTGGAATAACCACCAGAAAGAATAAGAGCAGTCCTATCGCCAGAAGATTGGCTCTTACCAGACGGTCACGAGCTGTCGAGATACGTTTCTCTATCAGTTCTTTGGCTACTTTACGGTTCAGTACTTCACTCTTTCGCAATTGTTCGTTCAACAATTCCCAATTTGCCTTCAATTCATCCAGTTCCATAATCTTAACAGTTTATCGGTTCGACATTTTTTTTCAGTTTATCTTTTATACGGCTCAAACGTACGCCGACATTATTTTTGGAAATACCAAGTATCTGTGCTATTTCATCATAACTGCGTTCTTCCAGCCAGAGCAAAATCAGAGCTCTTTCCAGGGGATTCAGAGTTTGAATGAGCTGATATAGCTCACGCAGCCGGTTCGACTTTTCTCCGTCGTCATCGTCATCAAAAACTTCCAGATTGACAGGAAGGGTAATGGCCTCAACCTGATGCTTAGACCTGCGCAGAAAGGATATGCATGTATTCAGACTGATACGATATATCCAGGTAGCCAACAAACTGTCGCCACGGAAACCTGGGTAAGCACGCCACAAATTCAGCACGGTCTCCTGATATAAATCATTCAACGATACAGTATCCGAAGCATACATATAGCATACCTTGTAAATAACCCGTTTATGCTTTTCGAGCATATCCAGAAAATCTTTTTCTACTGATGATTTCTCCATAATCTGTTATTTCATGTTTTTACTGCATTAGTCGGTAAAAAGAGGAAAAACTTACACCCAAAGGAAAATAAAAACGCCACAACAGAAAAGTTTCCTCTCCCATTGTGGCGTTTTAAACGGTATTTAAATCTGCTTAAATGCTAGAATTATTTGTATTCTTCCCAGCTCTTGATAGCAATATCGTCAATACTCATTGAGCAGAATGCATTGATGAATGCACTTGCCAGACGTGCATTGGTTACCAATGGAATGTTCAAATCCACTGCAGCACGACGAATCTTGTAACCATTTTCGAGCTCTGTCGGAGTCAGGTCACGCGGAATATTTACTACCATATCGATTTCTTTCTTATGCAGCATTTCCAGTGCCTGTGGCTGTCCTTCTTCGCTTGGCCAGTATACACGTGTATTCTCTACACCGTTTTCTGTAAGGAATTTAGACGAACCGCCTGTTGCAAAGATGTTGTAGCCTTTTGCCTTAAGAGCACGGGCAGCCTGCAACAAGTCTACTTTCTGTTTCAAAGTACCGGTAGACATCAGGACATTCTTTTCAGGAATGCGGTAACCTACAGAAAGCATTGCCTTCAATACTGCACACGATGTATCATCACCAATACAGCCTACTTCACCTGTAGAAGCCATGTCTACACCCAATACGGGGTCGGCCTTCTGCAAGCGGTTGAAAGAGAACTGGCTGGCCTTGATACCAACATAGTCAAGGTCGAAGAGGTTCTTTTCTGGTTTTTCAACCGGCAATCCCAACATGACTTTGGTTGCAAGTTCGATGAAGTTTATCTTCAATACCTTGCTTACAAATGGGAATGAGCGAGAAGCACGGAGGTTACATTCGATTACCTTGATGTCGTTTTCACGAGCCAGGAACTGAATGTTGAACGGACCGGAAATGTTCAGCTCTTTTGCAATCTGACGAGAGATACGTTTGATACGACGAACAGTCTCTACATACAGTTTCTGCGGCGGGAACTGGATAGTTGCATCACCAGAGTGCACACCGGCAAACTCAATATGTTCAGAAATAGCATATGCTACGATTTCACCGTTCTGTGCCACAGCATCCATTTCTACCTCTTTGGCATGTTCGATGAACTGGCTCACCACAACCGGATGTTTCTTAGAAACGTTTGCCGCCAACTGCAGGAATCTTTCCAGCTCTTCCTGGTTAGAACATACGTTCATAGCTGCACCAGAGAGTACGTATGAAGGACGAACCAATACCGGGAATCCTACTTTCTCGATAAATGCATTGATGTCTTCCATTGAAGTCAACGCGCTCCACTCCGGCTGGTCTACACCGATACGGTCGAGCATTGCCGAGAACTTGTCACGGTCTTCTGCATTGTCGATGCTCTTGGCAGAAGTACCCAGAATATTTACTTTCTGCGCATCCAGACGCAAAGCCAGGTTGTTAGGAATCTGTCCACCGGTTGAAACGATAACACCGTGTGGATTTTCCAGGTCAAGGATATCCATTACACGTTCGAATGTCAACTCGTCAAAGTACAGACGGTCACACATATCGTAATCGGTAGAAACAGTTTCTGGGTTATAGTTAATCATAACCGAACGGTATCCTTCTTTGCGGATAGTATTCAATGCCTGAACACCACACCAGTCGAACTCTACTGAAGAACCGATACGGTAAGCACCCGAACCCAGTACAACAATCGACTTATGGTCACCCAGGTAATGAACATCATTAGCTACACCGCTATAGGTCAGATACAGATAGTTAGTCTGTGCAGGATATTCAGCAGCAAGGGTATCAATCTGTTTTACAACCGGAACGATACCTACACTCTTACGATAGTTACGTACTTCCAGGATACCGTCTTCCATATCTCCCTGATAACCGATAGCACGAGCTACCTGGAAGTCAGAGAATCCCTGACGTTTTGCACGATACAACAAATCTTTAGGCAGCTGAGAAAGCTGTGTATGGTTATTACCCCACTCATGCAATTCTTTTGAAGTCTGCATGATATTCATCAACTTGTCCAGGAACCACTTGTCAATCTTGGTAAGATCGTGAATCTGATCTACTGTATAACCAGCACGCATCGCTTTCGAAATAACGAAGATACGCTTGTCGGTCGGTTCTCGGAGAGCCTTGTCAATATCTTCGATTACCAATTCTTTATTTTCAACGAAACCGTGCATACCCTGACCAATCATACGGAGACCCTTCTGGATAGCTTCTTCGAAAGTACGACCGATAGCCATTACTTCACCTACCGATTTCATAGAAGAACCCAGTTCACGGTCAACACCGTGGAATTTACCCAAGTCCCAACGAGGAATCTTACATACGCAGTAATCCAATGCTGGCTCAAAGAAAGCAGAAGTTGTTTTTGTTACAGAGTTCTTCAGATCGAACAGTCCGTAACCCAATCCGAGTTTAGCAGCCACGAAAGCTAAAGGATAACCTGTAGCCTTAGAAGCCAGTGCAGACGAACGGCTCAGACGAGCATTAACTTCGATTACACGATAATCTTCTGATTCCGGGTCGAAAGCATACTGTACGTTACATTCACCCACGATACCGATATGGCGGATGATACGGATAGCCAGTTCACGCAGTTTATGATATTCACTGTTTGTAAGAGTCTGCGAAGGAGCAATAACGATTGACTCACCTGTATGGATACCCAGTGGGTCGAAGTTTTCCATGTTACATACAGTGATACAGTTGTCGAAACGGTCGCGCACTACTTCGTATTCTACTTCTTTCCAGCCTTTCAAACTCTTTTCAACCAATACCTGAGGAGAGAAAGAGAATGCTTTTTCTGCCAAGACATTCAGTTCTTCCTCATTGTCGCAGAAACCAGAGCCAAGACCACCCAAAGCGTATGCAGCACGAATGATAACCGGATAACCCAGCTCTTTTGCAGCACGACGGGCATCTTCGATGTTTTCTACCGCTTCACTCTTGATTGTCTTTACATTGATTTCATCCAATTTCTGAACGAAAAGCTCACGGTCTTCTGTATCCATGATAGCCTGAACCGGTGTTCCCAGCACACGTGTATCATATTTTTCGAAAATACCAGCTTTGTAAAGAGCAACACCACAGTTCAAAGCAGTCTGTCCACCAAACGACAGCAAAACACCATCCGGACGTTCTTTTGCGATGACTTTCTCTACAAAGTATGGAGTTACAGGCAGGAAGTAAATCTTATCTGCAACACCTTCTGAAGTCTGTACAGTTGCAATATTAGGGTTGATAAGAACGGTTTCAATACCTTCTTCTTTAAGTGCCTTCAGAGCTTGTGAACCTGAATAGTCGAATTCTCCGGCTTCACCGATTTTCAAAGCTCCAGAACCTAATAATAAAACTTTCTTTATATTATCTTTCATTGTAACTTTCTATTTTTATGTATTAAAGCAACTTTTATGCCGTATTACAGCAACTTAACAAACTCATCGAACAAGAATTCCGTATCAGTAGGACCTGAAGCAGCTTCCGGATGGAACTGAGCAGAGAACCAAGGATTCTTCTTGTGACGGATACCTTCGTTAGAGCCATCATTCATATTGATAAACAAAGGTTCCCAGTCGGCTCCCAGTGTATTGTTGTCCACTGCATATCCGTGGTTCTGTGAGGTAATGAAACACTTTTCAGTTCCTACCATACGTACCGGCTGATTGTGGCTGCGGTGACCATACTTCAGTTTATAGATTTTAGCACCTCCAGCTTTAGACAGCAACTGGTTACCCATACAGATTCCAAAAATAGGAAGTTTTTCGTTCTGCATTGCCTTACGGATATTCTGTACGGCAGCATCGCATGTATCCGGGTCACCAGGACCATTAGAGATAAACAGGCCATCAAACTCCAGTGAATTGAAGTCGTAATTCCATGGAACACGAATCACTTCAACATCGCGCTTCAACAGGCAACGGATAATGTTTGATTTCACGCCACAGTCTACAAGTACTACTTTTTTCTTGCCTTCGCCCTCATTATAACGGATAACTTCCTTGCAAGAAACCTTGTCTACATAGTTCACTCCGGCATATTCAGCCTGCGGAATGTTGTCTGGCTCGTCATCGAAGACGATTTTACCCATCATCACACCATGCTCACGCAATACTTTGGTCAGTTCACGTGTATCGATGCCTGTAATTCCAGGAATCTGCTCACGCTTCAACCAATCACCCAAGCTTTCGACTGCATTCCAGTGAGAATACTTTTCGCTATAATCGCTCACAATAATTGCCTCGGCATGGATTTTCTCGCTTTCCATAAAATGAGGAAGACCGTTTTCTCCGAAAGTAAACGGAGGAACACCATAGTTACCCACCAGCGGATAAGTCAGCGTCATGAGCTGGCCTGCATACGAAGGGTCTGTCAAGCTTTCTGGATAACCGGTCATAGCCGTATTAAACACAACTTCACCTGCTACCGGTTTCTCATAACCGAACGACTTGCCATGAAAGCGGCTCCCGTCGTCGAGGATTAATGTTACATTTCTCATTACCTTAAATTATTCTGTATCGTTTGTTTTGTTACTTAAAAATCTTGTTTATGCTATTCGATTTCTTCCGGATTAAAACTGATAATACTTTTCAATATAGTCTATGAAGACTTTATTAAGCATCTTGATACCACCCGGTGTAGGATAGTCACCACTGAAATACCAGTCTCCCGTATGTTTCGGACAAGCTTGATGTAAACCATCCAATGTCTGGTATACAATTTCCACTTTTGCCTGTGTACCTACCGGAGTCAACAATTCGACAATCTTCGCCGATATTTCTTCATCCGTAAACGGTGCATATACATCCTTCACATAATTTACCATTTTCTCTTTGGGCAAGTTTTGCTGAGCCTTGCATTTACGATAAGCCGAAGCAAGTACATCCTTCATGCCTCTTTCGATCAATAAAGCGACAGCTGCCCGGAAAGCAATGAACTGCTCCATGCTCGACATATCTATTCCGTAGTAATCCGGATAACGAACCTGCGGTGAAGAAGATACAATTACAATCTTCTTAGGATGCAAACGGTCCAAGATACCGATGATACTTTGTTTAAGAGTAGTACCACGTACGATACTGTCATCAATGATAACCAGATTATCTACATAAGGTACCAAGCTTCCGTAAGTAATATCGTATACATGAGCTGCCAAGTCATTGCGTGTATTGCTTTCCGCAATAAAAGTACGCAACTTAATATCTTTTATGGCTACCTTCTCACTACGAATACGTTGTGACAGAATTTTAGTCAGTTCCTCGTGAGCAGGATTATGTCCTAAAGCTTCAATTCGTTTTACCTTCAACTGGTTGAGATAATTATCAAACCCTTCCAGTATACCATAATAAGCAACTTCTGCCGTATTTGGAATAAAAGAAAATACCGTATTTTCTATATCATTATCTATAGCCTTCAAAATGGGGTTAACCAGTAACTTACCCAATAATTTGCGTTCCTGGTAGATGTCTACATCACTACCGCGGCTAAAATAGATGCGTTCAAAAGAACAAGCTTTTTTCACTTTAGGCTTGTTAATCTGCGCCAGACGCATCTGTCCTTTCTTATTAAGCAAGATAGCCTGCCCAGGCTGCAACTCATGAATATCAGCTGCACTGACATTGAAAGCAGTCTGGATAACGGGACGTTCTGAAGCCAACACCATAATTTCGTCATCCATATACCAGAATCCCGGACGAATGCCCCAAGGATCGCGTACGGCAAAGCTTTCGCCGCTGCCCGTCATACCACAGATAACATATCCGCCATCCCAAAACGGACTGGAAGTCTTCAGTACATTGGTAAGGGCAATATGCTCTTCGATATAATGAGTTATATCCATACCTTCCAATCCCTCTTCCTTACTATTCTGGTAAAGACGCTCTACCTCTCTATCCAAGCGGTGCCCTACCTGCTCCAGCATTATATATGTATCTGCATACTTGCGCGGATGTTGGCCCGCAGCCGTAATTCCGGCAAATATCTCATCTACATTCGTCAAATTAAAATTACCGCACAATACTAAATTCTTAGCACGCCAGTTGTTTCTTCTTAAAAAAGGATGTACATACGACATTCCATTCTTACCTGTAGTAGAATAGCGCAAATGTCCCATATAAAGTTCGCCAGCAAAAGGCAGACTTGTCTTGGCAAACTCAGCATCAGCTAGTTGTTCAGCTGATAAGTCCTTATAACAATTATGCACATTCTGGAAAATCTCGGTAATTGCTCCCGATCCTAATCCTCTTTCACGAAAAATATATTCTTCACCAGGATTTGCCTGAAGCTTAACGCATGCTAATCCTGCAGCTTCCTGCCCACGGTTATGCTGTTTTTCCATTAAAAGATAAAGCTTGTTCAAACCATACATCCAGGTTCCATATTTTTCCTGATAATACTCAAGTGGCTTGAGCAAACGTATCATAGCGACTCCACATTCATGCTTAATTGGTTCCATACTGCGTGTTTTGTTTGGTTAATTTAAAATATACTTTACCCTATGCATATACGAAAAAACGCCCGGATTTGCCGAAAAGCAATTCCGGGTGTCTTGACCTATATTTAATGAATAAATATCGAATAAATAAAAGGGGAATATGGTATCAATAATAAGAAAAAACAGATAATCAAAAGAAAATAGTTTCTTTTGCCCTGCTACAAATGTATAACTTTTACCTTTCTTTATAAAAACAATACCACTCATTGATAAAAGATTCCTGCCTAATTTTCGTGCAAAGATAAGAATATCTTATAACATAATTGTAACATTTGAATAAATAATTATACTTTTTTTTGTATCAGAATAAATTCAAACGGTTTTTCTTTGCCTCATCCAAAGAAACAGTAGATACTTTATTAAAAATTTGCTTCTTACGAAGCTCTTCGTATTCCTTATTCAGTTTATCTACATATTCCTTATTTGTAGCAGGATTCAATAACTGCGCCAATGCTCCCACATTCTGCGAAGCATCCTTCATATAGCAGACAGCTCCACAATAAGCTGGTGCAATTTTCAAAGCTGTATGCAATTTAGATGTTGTAGCTCCTCCGATAAGTACCGGAATTTCCAAACCGGCTTTATTCAATTCTGAAACCACATGAACCATTTCTTCCAACGAAGGTGTAATCAGTCCGCTTAAACCTATTACATCAACTTTTTCACGTACTGCAGCTTCAACAATTTTTTCGGCAGGAACCATCACTCCCAAATCTATTACTTCATAATTATTGCAGGCCATCACTACCGAAACAATGTTTTTACCAATATCATGCACATCACCTTTTACTGTAGCAACCAAAACCTTTCCGGCACTACGAGCACCTTCCTGCTTATCGGCTTCAATGTAAGGTTGCAGGATTCCAACCGCATGCTTCATCGTACGCGCTGTCTTGACAACCTGAGGCAAAAACATCTTGCCGGCACCAAACAACTCACCTACCTGATTCATTCCATCCATAAGTGGTCCTTCGATAACTTTCACTGCATTAGGATACTTCTGTAAAGCTTCGTTCAAGTCTTCTTCCAAATAATCAGAAATACCTTTTACCAAAGCATAGCCTAAACGTTCTTCCACTGAAGTCCCTTCACGCCAAGCCAGTTTAGTCTCTTCGGTATTCCCGTCACTTGTTTTTTCAGTTTTCAACTGCTCAGCCATTTCTATCAGTCGCTCGGCAGCATCATGTCGTCTGTTTAGTACAACGTCTTCTATTCGTTCCAGTACTTCAGCCGGAATATCGGTATATAAAACAGAAGAGGCAGGATTAACAATACCCATGTCCATGCCCGCCTGAATAGCATGATACAAGAATACGGCATGCATGGCTTCACGGATATAATTATTTCCCCGGAAAGAAAACGACAGATTGCTCACCCCACCACTGACATGTGCTCCAGGCAAATTAGCCCGAATCCATGCAGTAGCACGAATAAAATCTACCGCATAATTATTATGTTCTTCTATACCTGTAGCAACAGCCAATACATTAGGATCAAATATTATATCATAAGGATTAAAGCCTACGACTTCCGTAAGCAACCGGTAAGCACGTCCGCATATCTCGATACGACGTTCATACGTATCAGCCTGACCTTTCTCGTCAAAGGCCATTACAATGACAGCCGCTCCGTAACGACGGACCGCACGTGCATGCTCCAGAAAGACCTCTTCTCCTTCTTTTAATGATATAGAGTTTACGACACACTTACCCTGAACGCATTTCAGTCCCTCTTCAATCACTTCCCACTTGGATGAGTCAATCATAATGGGCACACGTGCAATCTCCGGTTCAGCAGCAATCAAATTCAAGAAAGTCCGCATCTCTGACACCGTATCGAGCAAGCCGTCATCCATATTGACATCCAATACTAAAGCACCATCCTCTACCTGCTTACGGGCAATAGACAATGCTTCATCATATTTCTTTTCGTTGATTAAGCGCAAAAATTTACGCGAACCAGCCACATTGCAGCGCTCACCCACATTTACAAAATTTATCTCCGGAGTGAGTTCCAACAATTCAAGTCCCGACAACCACATTCTTTCCGGAAAAGCAACCGGTTTATGCGGTTCTACTCCTTCTACCATCTCGGCAAAACGAGCGATATACTCATCGGTAGTACCACAACATCCTCCAATTATATTCACAAGACCTTCTTTCAGAAACTCATCCACCTCTGCAGCCATATCATCCGGTGTCTGGTCATACTGTCCCAGACTATTGGGCAATCCTGCATTAGGATAAGCACTGATATAATAGGGTGCTCGTTTCGCTAATACCTCGAGGAAAGATTTCAACTGCCGGGCTCCAAAAGAACAGTTCAAACCAATTGAAAAAATAGGAGCATGCTGCACAGAGGCAAGAAAAGCCTCCAAAGTCTGTCCGGAAAGTGTACGACCTGCTACGTCTGATACTGTAACAGAAAGCATCAGAGGAACTTTCCGACCGAGTTTTTCCATCGACTGTTCGGCAGCAGCAATCGCTGCCTTCGCATTAAGCGTATCAAAAATAGTTTCTATTAACAAAGCATCTACCCCACCTTCGAGCAAAGCTTCCATCTGTTCACAGTAGGCATCCTTAAGTTCGTCGAAAGTAAGAGCACGAAATGCCGGATTATTAACATCCGGACTCATAGAGCAAGTTTTATTGGTAGGTCCTACAGAGCCTGCCACAAAACGTGGTTTTGCAGGATTCTTAAGTGTATATTCATCAGCCAGTTTACGGGCCAGTTTGGCCGCAGCCAGATTTATCTCACGACAGAATTCCTGTACATGATAATCAGCCATCGAAACAGCAGTCGCATTGAACGTATTTGTTTCAATAATATCTGCACCCGCTTCCAAATATTTTCGATGTATTTCTTCTATCACGTCAGGACGTGTAAGACAAAGCAAATCATTATTTCCCTTCATTTGTCCGGGAATATCCTTAAAACGCTCACCTCTAAAATCTGCCTCAGCAAGGCCATAACGCTGAATCATCGTACCCATTGCACCATCCAGCACCAATACCCTTTCGTTTACCAATCTCTCCAGTTGCTATGTATACATAGTCATCAATCAATGTTTAAACATACGGTCCATCATCCGCTTATCATCTTTTTCTTTCAAAGCCTCACGCTTATCATATTGCTTTTTACCTTTAGCAAGTGCTATTACAAGCTTAGCAAGTCCTTTTTCATTAATAAACAAACGTACAGGAACAATCGTAAAGCCTGTTTCACGGGTTCCCCGCTCCAATTTACGTAATTCCTTCTTATTTAGAAGCAGTTTACGATCTCTACGTGCTGCATGATTGTTATATGAACCGTAAAAATACTCGGCAATATGCATATTTTTCACCCAAAGTTCTCCTCTTGAAAAAAAGCAGAACGTATCTACCAAACTTGCTTTCCCCTGACGTATAGATTTTATCTCCGTACCCGTCAGCACAATACCCGCCGTATACGTGTCGACAAACTCATAATCAAACGAAGCACGTTTGTTCTTTATATTAATATTCGTAGATGTCGATTTCATAATCAATTTAAAACTACAGAAAGTTTATTAAAAACCAGTTTTATTAATTCTGGGCATACAAATAAAATAAACGAAACAATAAGCGTATAACTAGTCAGCCTGTTTTCCGGAATTTTCATCAAACTGCGAGCTCCTTCGAATACAATAAAAAGCATGTATACCTGAAGCAACCAATGAAGAATAGCCAAAGAAAATAACCCACTTACAATATTCAGTACAAAAGTCACAACCATTGAGTAACCTACAAACTGCAAATTCTGTTCGTAAGAGTCATTTCGACCATACCATCTGCGACCCACTTTATCTACCAGATAAGTAGAAAGAAAATATCCGCCAAACAAAGAAACAAAAACTGCACAGCACCGTGTCATTGCCAATTGAAAGGCTGATACTCCAGCTGTGTTGCCTATAAAGGTGCCGATAAAATAAGACAACCCACACAAGCCTATCAAAGGGTAGACAAAAGCTGGCATTACAATCCGCTTATCTTCATGGACTATAATTTCCGACCATGTTTTAGCCGGCGAAGATATAAGTCCTATTACTTTCTGAAATAAATTCTTATAATTCAAAACTCAAAATTTTAAATATTCAACGAATCGCAAATGTACAAAAAAGAATGATATTTTTAGCATATACAAAAAAAATCCTCCCTAACATTAGCATTAGGGAGGAAAAAGATAGAAAGAAAAAATATTTTTATTCCTTATCTTGGAACATATACTCGATAGTATATTCTTTCTTAATGATACTTCCTTCTGAGTATTCGTCACTCATCTGATTTTGCTCAATTTCCAAAGTAACTTGCTTAGGAAGGCTACCATGTTTTTGTTTATATTGTGCTATTTCGTTCGAAAGATTCATATATTTATACATAGAGCCAACTCTATTTCGTGTAGGTTTTTCACCTAAATCATTAACACGATGGCGGAATGCAATATATAGTATACCTTCTGTATATTCTGATTCATCATCTACTACATAATATTCGAATTCATGTTTAGCTAATTCTTCTTCCAATTTGTCATCTGAAGATGCATCATAATAAAAATATACTGGCACAATCAAAGTATTGGCATCCCAAAAGCCCATTTTAGCATAATCTCCTTCAAGACTAGCCAAAGGTGCATTCCAAGTAGGAGTTTCAGGCTTTGTAACACTATTTACTCGATCAATATATTGTGGTTCACCATTTACAGTTACAACTGTATAATCACCATTTGTCTGCAAATCATTCACATTATACGTCAAGCTTACTAAAGCCATGTCTGATTTAACATCAGTCAACGGTGTAGAAGGAGAAAATTTATTTCCCTGTACATCCTGAAAATAAGTTACCCCCATCATAGAAACCACTTTCACAAAATAAGTTCCAGTACGTGTTCCATCATCTTCTACTGTATCCAGACAAGAGGAAAACGAAAACATAGCAATGATTGCGGCAAACAATACCGCCAAGTTAATCTTTTTCATTTTACTACCAACATTAATAAATTTATAAAGTTTGCTTTCTTACTTTTTAAATACAAGAAAAACAAAAGACTGCACAGCTCGCCTATATTTTAACAGAGAATAACACTTTAAGGTATAATTTCAGCAAAATCATCTAAATGTTCATCTATGTAAGACGCAATCTGTGCCGTTACAAGTTCTTCCATATCCATATATTTTTCTTCTAAATCGTCAAAGGCTTCATACCGCTCATACATAGCCATAAATTCCTCATCTGTACAATCTCTTTCTAAATCTGTCTTATTGGCATCATAGATTTTCTTAGCCTCATATATCAACTTTGAAAAATCTTTTGCACCAAAAATTCTCATCGCTTTTGCAAAAGGATTATCAAAAATATAGGGACCATATCCATTCTGAATCAGCTGAACAAAACCTCCCTCCATTATCTCTTCTCTAAAAAAATGATACCCCAATAATGAATGTTGGTAACCATTGAGCAAAGGCATGGTTTCAGCATTTATCACCCCCCCGGTAACTTCTAGATAACGATCAATAAAAACTTGCAGGAAAGCATCCATTCCTTCTTCGGCTCCTTTACGCAAAGCCTCATCTTTAACTGTAATTTTCTGTTCTGCCATTGCAATATACCTATTATATAATATAAAGTATTTTTCTACATCATAATATCGTACAAAGATAGCTGTTTAATCCTTATCCAACAAACTGTTTGGACATGCATCTGTATCAAAGTTAAAAAATAAATTTTTCTCAATCTTTATACCAAAAAGTTGGTATATTCTTTTTGCATAAAAAATTAAAAACCCTAACTTTGTAGGCAAATAGGGGAAATCAATCCCCATTTGTGGTTACGAAAACTTATTTTATTACCCAAAAACGTAAAGAATATGACTTATTCACACGAAGTGGAACACATGTGTGTTGTAAAAAAAGGACCTAATCATGGTCCTGCTCCAATTCCTGAAGAAGGAAAATGGGTTAAATCAAAAGAAATTAAAGACATTTCAGGTTTGACTCACGGTATCGGTTGGTGTGCTCCTCAGCAGGGTGCTTGTAAACTGACTTTGAACGTAAAAGAAGGTGTTATCCAGGAAGCATTGGTTGAAACAATCGGTTGCTCTGGTATGACTCACTCAGCTGCTATGGCATCTGAAATTCTTCCGGGCAAAACAGTTTTGGAAGCATTGAATACTGACTTGGTTTGCGACGCTATCAACACAGCAATGCGTGAATTGTTCCTGCAGATTGTTTACGGACGTACTCAGTCAGCTTTCTCTGAAGGCGGTTTGATGATTGGTGCTGGTCTTGAAGACTTGGGTAAAGGTCTTCGCAGCCAGGTAGGTACTTTGTACGGAACATTGGCTAAAGGTCCTCGTTACCTTGAAATGGCAGAAGGTTACATCAAACGTATCGCTCTTGATAAGAACGATGAAATCTGCGGATACGAATTCGTTCACCTTGGCAAGTTCATGGATGAAATCAAGAAAGGTACAGACGCTAACGAAGCTCTGAAGAAAGTAACCGGTACTTACGGACGCTTCACAGAAGAGGCCGGTGCAGTTAAATACATTGACCCACGTCACGAATAATATAAGGAGGAAAGAACATTATGATTAGAGAAGTAAAATTTGAAAGCCAGGACCGTCGTATCAAACAGATTCTTGCTGCTTTGAACGAAAACGGTATCAAAGACATCGAAGAAGCTAACGCTATCTGCGAACAGTATGGTCTTGATCCTTATAAGACTTGTGAAGAAACTCAGCCTATCTGCTTCGAAAATGCAAAATGGGCTTATGTAGTAGGTTGTGCTATCGCATTGAAAAAAGGTTGCAAAAACGCTGCTGAAGCTGCTGAAGCTATCGGTATCGGTTTGCAGGCATTCTGTATCCCGGGTTCTGTAGCTGACGACCGTAAGGTTGGTATCGGTCATGGTAACCTGGCTGCTATGTTGCTGCGCGAAGAAACTAAATGTTTCGCTTTCCTTGCAGGTCACG
>ENA-UOJO01002221-UOJO01002221.1-human-gut-metagenome-genome-assembly--contig:-P57-NODE-2221-length-21468-cov-5.028160_pt1 | contig 21468 bp, 20 predicted proteins | sample MGYA00242351_ERZ723898 | MGnify/ENA metagenome assembly ERZ723898 | reverse complement strand
TAGTTATTCTAATTAGTGTATATGGAGCGTGGTGGATATGAAGTGCAGATATAAAAAGAAAATAAGGTATATACAATTAGATGTAAATAAAAATATGCAAGGAGTTATAGATTTTGCTGGCGGAGATCCTGCTGATATTAATAATTATACAAAACGTGGTGTTTTAGTGGATACTGTAGATGGAAAGGTAGAGGTAAAACATGGCGATTTTTTAGTTGATTTATTTGGAATAAGAGCAATGACTCCAAGTGATTTCTATGAAAATTTTGAAATATAAAGTCTAATTATTTATGTGCATCATTAAAGCAGTTTTTAATTATATTAAATTATAATTAAGACTGCTTTTTTTTAATTAATAATTAAGTGGCTTTTGCGTTTGGCTTAAAGCCAATCTCCCAAGGTTAGAGTTGTGTATTTTCATCTTTGGAATATTCAAGAATATCTCCAGGTTGACATTCTAATACATTACATATTTTATCTAATGTGGAAAAACGTATGGCTTTGACTGTCTATAAAACCTCTAAGTTCTGCTAGTGGAGAAAATGGCTTTAGCTCTGAGCAGCACCGCCAACACCATGCAATTCTAGTGCTTAATCAAGTCTTCTGCTAAGCTGGTGGTACATGACTAAGATAATATTTTTTAGAATTAAAAAAACTGATATTTAGCAATTTGTTTTAATATAAGGTATAATAAATTTAACAAATGGAAATTTGAAAAAACTTTGAGAAGGGGGATTCTAATGAATATTACAGTTTATCTCGGCGCAAATGAAGGCAACGATCCAGCTTTATGCAAGTCAGTTCAGGAATTTGGAATGTGGATTGGGACAAGCGGTAATGCTTTAGTTTATGGTGGCTCAAAGACTGGATTAATGGGTGAAATAGCCAAGAGCGTTTTGGAAACAGGGGGTAAAGTTATTGGTATTGAACCACAATTTTTTATGGATAAAGACTTTCAGTATGATGGACTGACTGAACTAATTGTTACAAAAAATATGTCAGAGAGAAAGGATAAAATGATTGAGCTAGGAGACGCTTTTATAGCATTTCCAGGGGGAACTGGAACATTGGAAGAAATTGCAGAGGTCATGTCAAAAGTATCACTGAAACAGTTAAATGCTCCATGCATTCTCTATAATTTGAATGGTTATTACAATAGTTTGAAAGAGTTGCTGCATCACATGATTGAAAAGGGCCTATCATCAAAAGAAAGGCAGGAGGGAATTTATTTTGCAGAAAACCTTCACCAAATACAAAAAATTTTGGGAAATGTATAACTTTCTATTATAAAACCATATCTTTAGATGATGGACTAAAGGAAGCTGCAAAGTGGTATCTTGAGCATGAAACAGAAGTAAGTAAGAAGGCATACTTTGATTATATTGATGCAAATTTAGTTTTATTTTAAATTGTTAAAGAAAGAAAATTGATATTTAAACTGTAATTTAACTTTTTTGATAGATTCTATTTTTTTCGCAAATTCTTGAAAATAAGGGCATGTAAAAGACTTTTGACAGTCTAAATGTCATATGTAAAGATATTTTGATACATTAAAATATCAAATTTGATTAAGGTAAGAGTAAAGGAGGAATTAATATGGAACTTGGAAAACAGATAAAGAAATATCGAAGGAACTTTTCCTTATCACAAGAAGATTTGGCAGAGAAAGTATATGTTTCTAGACAAACTATTTCTAATTGGGAGAATGATAAAAGTTATCCAGATGTTAATAGTCTTGTTCTTTTAAGCGAAGTATTTAATACATCCATCGATAATTTAATCAAAGGAGATGTTGAAATTATGAAAGAACAAATAAGAGAGGAAGACAAAAGAAAATTTGAAAAGTTAAGTCAAGTATATGGCATATTATTTTTTGCTATGATAGTTACACTTATTCCATTGGCAAAATTTTTGGGATACGTAGGGATGATTATTTGGGGCGTGCTTATGTTGATTACGTTATATGTTGCTTTCAAGGTTGAAAAGAAGAAAAAACAATTTGATATTCAAACTTATGGAGAAATTATAGCATTTACAGAAGGAACAAAACTTGATGAAATAGCAAAAGCAAGAGAAGAGGGGAAAAGACCTTATCAAAAAGTTCTACTTTTTTTTGGAACAGCTATTTTAACATTTTTAATTGCAATTGTATTAAATATGTTATTTAATTAAATTAAGATATATAAGATATAGCTTTTAAATGATGATTGACAAATGGTATTTAATGGGGGATAAAAATATGCTAAAGAATAAAAAAAGAGTATTTCCAAAAGGTTATGCTTCAGGGAAATATGCAGTGGGAACAAAATGTTTTTCTATTGTTAATAAAGATAGAAAAGAAATTTTGGGTGATGGAAATGAAAAAAGAAAAATTGCAATAAGAATGTATTATCCTGTTGATAAAGAAAATGTAGTAAGAAAAAAATATGCAGCTATTTTTTCAGAGAAAAAAAGGTAGCAGTTAAAAGAGCATTTCATATAAAAAAGGTTTATGAGGCAATGAATTATGCTGAATATTATGAGGGGGTTCCTATTTCACAGGATAAAAAGTTCCCGCTTATTATGTTTAGTATGGGTTACAATTCTTATATAGAATCTAATTCATTTCTACTATGTGCGCTTGCAAGTTCAGGCTATATTGTTGCATCTGTAGGACATGCATATGAAGCGGTTGAAAATGATTATGAGGATGGCAGTAGTGATTTGTATGACAAGAGAATTAATAGAATGATGTATACAAGTATGATTGGTGCTATTTTAAGTCAAAATAAACTTCTCAAAAAGAAAGTTGGGTACGAGGAAGCATTAGAGCAATTTGAAGCATTTCAAAATAAGTAAACTCCATACATTAAGGGAAGAGTTCATGAGTGGCAAAAAGATATTGAAAAGGCTTTGGAAGAGGTGAAATTTAGATATCTAGATAATATTGATTTTAGGCATGGAGTTGGAGCCTCTGGTCATTCTCTTGGTGGTTGTCTTGCATACTATCTGTGTCTGTATAATGATGAATTTTGTTGTGGAATAAACATTGATGGTGGTTTATTTGGTGATTACCCAGAAAAAATCATGGAAAAACCATTTTGTCAAATTAGTTGTAAAGAGAATATAAATGTAGAAACAAGACCATTTTTGGGAACAAATGCGGATACATATCATGTTGTTTTTGATGATATGAAGCATATTGGATTTACGGATGCAAAGTTCTATATACCATTTAAAGCACTTTCAGGAAAGCTTGATTCGGAAGAAATGTTTAGGCATCTAGTATATTGTCATATTACATTTTTTGATAAATATCTTAAGGGGATGGATATCTTCTTTGATGGCTTGCCTTCTGATAAAGTAAAATACAAGAAAATTTACAGTAGATAGAAATAAGGGTGAATTACAATATTTAGGGAAAATGTACTAGGGGAGAATATTATAATAATCCTAAAGAGGAAAAACATTAGATAATTTTCAAATTGAAGCAATGAAGGAAGTGGGAAAAATTAAAATTTTTAAGGGAAAACATGGCATTTTTACAGATCCCGAGCTTATAGCAATAGGTAAAAAATATGGGAAAACAGCTGCACAGGTTGCCCTTAGATGGAATGCACAGAGAGGAGTATCCATTATTCCAAAATCTGTCCATGTAGAACGAATGGAGCAGAATATGGATATTTAGGATTTTACACTTACAGATGAAGAAATGAAGAAAATTGCTGCAAAGGATTTGAAACACAGCGAGATTGTAAATCATGATGATCCTGTATTTGTAAAGTTTATTTTTAATTACCACAAATTTAGCTAAGAAATTAATAATTAAGTATTTGTAGAAGTTTAGAGGCAAGCTTTTAAAGGAGAAGCTTGTCCTTTTATATTTATAAGCTTAGTAAACAATTGAGGACAAACTTAAAAATTATAAATGTATTGACAATGTCAACCAATTAGTCTAAACTAACTTATATAGTGATAATGATTATCAATCTAATTTAATCTCAGGAGGAAAATGTATGAGTGTAGTAATAGTTGGTGGGCACGATAGAATGGTGCATCAATATAAAAAAATATGTAAGGAATTTAAATGTAAGGCAAAGGTATTTACTCAAATGCCTGGAAATTTTGCAAATCAAATAGGAAATCCTGATCTTGTTATTCTTTTTACTAACACAGTTTCACATAAAATGGTTAAATGTGCAGTTAATGAAGCTGAAAGAAAAAATGCTAATATAGTACGTTGCCATACAAGTAGTAGTAATGCTTTAAATGAAATTTTATGTGCTGAATGTAATAAATGTAAAAAAGTTAATTAAAATGGAAAAAAGGATTATCTCTTTATAATAAAAAACTGTTATAGATGTTATTGACATTTAACTATGGTTAGAATATACTAATAGTAGTAAATGAAAATAAATATCAATATCAAAAATAAATATGAAAGAAGATGATTATTATGCCTTTAACAATGGTGGAAACTGGAAAACCTAATACAATTAAAAAAGTAGGCGGCAAAGGTGATACTAAGAGATTTTTAGAAAATCTTGGCTTCGTATCTGGCAGCATAGTTACAGTGATATCTGTTATGAATGGCAATATGATTGTAAATATTAAGGATTCAAGAGTTGCAATTGGAGAAGACATGGCTAGAAAAATAATAGTTTAATTTATTTTAAGGAGGAATATTAAATGACATTAAAAGAAATACCTTGTGGTAGCACTGTAAAAGTTGTTAAAATTACAGGAGTAGGACCTGTAAAAAGACGTATTATGGATATGGGAATTACAAAAGGTGTAGATGTTTTTGTAAGAAAAGTAGCACCCCTTGGAGATCCTATTCAAGTTACAGTGAGAGGATATGAACTATCTCTTAGAAAAGCAGATGCAGAAATGATTGAAGTAAAATAATTTTTGTGTTTTGGTTAGATTAATCTAATTTTGGATAGTTTTAACAAAAAATATTAAAAGAAACAAATTGTGGAAGGGGATTTAAAATGTCAATAAAAATAGCACTTGCAGGTAACCCAAACTGCGGTAAGACAACACTGTTTAATGCATTAACAGGTTCAAATCAATTTGTAGGTAACTGGCCTGGTGTAACAGTAGAAAAAAAGGAAGGTAAACTTAAAGGATACAAGGATGTTGTAATTGTAGATTTACCTGGTGTATATTCTTTGTCACCATATACATTAGAAGAAGTGGTAGCAAGAAATTATTTAATAAATGAAAAACCAGATGCAATTTTAAATATAATAGATGGTACAAACTTAGAAAGAAACCTTTATTTATCTACTCAACTTATGGAACTTGGTATTCCTGTAGTAATGGCAGTAAATATGACTGATATTCTAGAAAAGAATGGCGATAAAATAAACATTGAAAATTTAAGTAAAAGTTTAGGATGCCAGGCAGTAGAAATATCAGCATTAAAGGGAAAAGGAATAGAAGAAGCTTCAAAGCTCGCAGTTGAGGTAGCAAAAGGAAAGAAACAACTTATAGTTCATGAATTCCAAAAAGATGTGGAAAATGTTATTTCTAGTGTTCAAAATAAAATAGGTAATGATGTTTCAGAAGAGCAAAAGAGATTCTTTGCAATTAAACTTATTGAACAAGATGATAAAATTAAAGAAATGATGAAAAGTGTTCCTGATGTAACGGAGGAAATTGAAGTACTTGAAGATAAATTTGATGATGATACTGAAAGTATCATTACAAATGAAAGATATACTTACATAGCTTCTGTTATAAGTAAGTGTATTAAAAAGAATAACAAGAAGGAAAAATTATCATTATCAGACAAAATTGATAAAGTTGTTACTAATAGATGGTTAGCACTTCCTATATTTGCGGTAATAATGTTCTTAGTTTATTATGTATCAGTTACTACAGTTGGTGGCTGGGCTACTGACTGGGCTAATGATGGTGTCTTTGGAGATGGTTGGCACTTATTTGGAATAGGTTCATCTGCTTATGAAGATGATAATGCAGTATATGAAGAAAACCAACAAAAAATAGATGGATTTATAGAAGCTGCTACTAATGAAGGTGTAGATACAGAAGAACTTACAGAAATGATGGCAGATGAAGAAGCTGATGAAGATGAATTAGACAATTTAATAAATGATTTTACTTCTGATAAGGATGTTAAATCATTAGTTGCAGATGTTGATATAACAGATGAAGATGATGAGGTTATTGATACAGTTTCAGTAGATGTTAATGATTTTGAAGAAGCTTTAGAAGTGGAAGAACCAGATCCTGCTGATTATGGAGTTTGGGTTCCTGGCGTACCAGTTTTAATTGAAGATGGACTTGATGCAATTGGATGTGCAGATTGGCTTAAAGGTCTTATACTTGATGGTATAGTAGCTGGAGTTGGTGCTGTTCTTGGATTCGTACCACAAATGCTTGTGTTATTTATATTCCTTGCGTTCTTAGAATCTTGCGGATATATGGCTCGTGTTGCTTTTATAATGGATAGAATATTTAGAAAGTTTGGTCTTTCAGGTAAATCATTTATACCAATGTTAATTGGTAGTGGTTGTGGTGTTCCTGGTATAATGGCATCAAGAACCATTGAAAATGACCGTGATAGAAAAATGACAATAATGACAACTACTTTTATTCCATGTGGAGCTAAACTTCCAATTATAGCTCTTATAGCAGGTGCTTTGTTTGATGGAGCATGGTGGGTAGCACCAAGTGCTTATTTCGTCGGAATAGCAGCTATAGTTTGCTCAGGCATTATACTTAAGAAAACTAAAATGTTTAGTGGCGAACCAGCACCATTTGTTATGGAACTTCCACAATATCATATGCCAACAATATCTAATGTACTTAGAAGCATGTGGGAAAGAGGATGGTCATTTATTAAAAAGGCTGGAACAATAATTCTTCTTTCAACAATAATATTATGGTTCTTAATGAGCTTTGGTTGGGTTGATGGACAATTTACAATGCTTGATACAATGCAACTTGAAGATAGTATACTTGCTTCAATAGGTAATGGAATTGCTTGGATATTCACTCCTCTTGGTTGGGGTAACTGGAAATCAGCAGTGGCAGCAGTAACAGGTCTTATAGCAAAAGAAAATGTTGTAGGAACATTTGGTATTCTTTATGGATTTGCAGAAGTAGCAGAAAACGGAACAGAAATATGGGGAAGTCTTTCAAGTGCTATGACAGCAACTGCAGCATATTCATTCTTAGTATTCAACTTACTTTGTGCTCCATGCTTTGCAGCTATGGGTGCAATAAAGAGAGAAATGAATAATGTTAAATGGTTCTTCTTTGCTATAGGATATCAAACAGGTTTAGCTTATATAGTTTCATTATGTGTATATCAAATAGGAACATTTATAACAACAGGCACTTTTGGAATGGGACTTATAGTAGCAATTCTTTTAATAATAGGATTTATATATCTTTTATTTAGACCTTACAAAGAAAGTGAAACATTAGAAATAGATTTAAAAAAGGTAAATGCATAACATTAATTTGAAAATTTAATATTATTTAAGGGCTTGCATGTTATTAAAAATATGTGCAGGTCCTTTAAAAATATTATGAAAAAATAGGAGGGATAGAAATGGGTACATTAATTACAGGTGTAATTTTATTAATCATTGTGGGATTTATAATTCGTAGTATGGTTAAAAGTAAAAAAAGTGGTAAATCAATTCAATGTGGTTGCGATTGCAAGCATTGTTCAGGACATTGTCATTAATTGTTGAAAAATGACAATTTTAGGAGTAAAATTATTTGGTAAGCACTAGTAAAAGTATAATTGATTATCATGAAATAATTGAGTGTATTATGGGAGCTTTGGATGCAAAGGATGAATATACAGCTGGGCATTCTCAAAGGGTAAGTGATATGGTTTTGAAGGTTTGTGAATTACAAGGAATGTGCAATGAACAAAAGGAAAAAATTCATATTGCAGCACATTTACATGATATTGGAAAAATAGGAATCCCTGATGCTATTTTAAATAAGAATGGCAAATTAACTAAAGATGAATGGCGATGCATGAAAAAACATCCTAAAATTGGAGCTAATATTTTAAGCAAATCTAAACATTTATCAAAGTTGCAAGAAATTGTACTTCATCATCATGAAAGATATGATGGACTTGGATATCCAGATGGGTTAAGTGGCAATAATATTCCATTAGGGTCGAGGATAATTGCCATTTGTGATTCTATAGATGCTATGACATCTAGTAGAAGCTATAGAAAAGCCCCTTCTTTTGAATACTGCTACAATCAAATCAAACAAAATTTAGGTATTATGTATGATCCTGTTATTGGATTGTGTGTATTAGAAAATTGGGATGAAATTGTATGCGTTATTAAAAATTTTAATTTAGCTATTAATAAATTTTAATATTAATAAATTTCAAAAAATGGAGGAACACATTATGAAAAATTATTTAAAGAAAGTTGACAAGAAAAAAGCAGGTATTTTTGGACTAGGAGTACTTTTTGGAACTGCAGGTTTAAAGATTCTTTCAAGTAAAGATGCAAAAAATGTTTATACAAAATGTACTGCAGCAGGACTTAGAGTTAAAGATACTATAATGAAAGCTTCAAGTAAAATACAAGAAAATACAGAAGATATTTTAGCAGAAGCTAGACAAATTAATAAAGAAAGAGGGGTTTCTTCAGAAGTTATTGAAGATGCATCTGAAGAAGTAAATGCTTGCGAGGCTCCAAAGGAAGAAGTTTTAGGAGAATAAAATAATTAAGCCTGCAGTTTTCTGCAGGTTTTTTTAGGAGGTTACTATGAAATTTGTTCTAAAGCATGAAATTAGAGGAAGAATAAGAATACATATAGTAAAAAATACTATTATGTCAAACAAAGAAGCTGATAAATTAGAGTATTATCTTCATTCTTTAGATTTTGTAACAGAAGCTAAGATATATGAAAAAACATCTGATGTAGTTGTATGCTATAATTGCTCAAGAAAGAAAATAATATATGCTTTATCTAAAATCAGCTTAAAGGAAGTAAATAGTATAAGTGATGAAAAAGTAGAAAATTCATCAAGAGAATTAAATAGTGAATATAAAGAAAAAATTATAAACAGTGTTGTACTTAGATATAGCAGCAAGGCATTAATTCCATATAGTATACGTGCTATTATTACAATTATAAAATCAACTAAATACATATTCAAAGGATTAAAGTGTTTAGCTAAAAGAAAAATTGAAGTGCCACTTTTAGATGGAACAGCAATACTTGCAGCAATTTTAACAAAAGATTTTAAAACAGCAAGTTCTATAATGTTCTTGTTAAACTTAGGGGAAACATTAGAAGAATGGACCCATAAGAAATCAGTTGGAGATTTAGCAAAGAGCATGTCTTTAAATATTGAAAAAGTATGGGCTTATAGAGATGGACAAGAAGTTTTATTAAAATCATCAGAAGTAAAAATTGATGATAAAGTTATAATACATGCAGGTAATATAATACCTTTTGATGGAGTAATTATAAGTGGTGAAGCAATGGTAAATGAAGCTTCATTAACAGGAGAACCTTTATCAAGAAGAAAGTATATAGGTGGTTATGTATATGCAGGAACTGTAGTTGAAGAAGGGGAAATAGTAATTAAGGTTAGAGCAACTAAGGATTCAACTAAGTATGAAAAAATAGTAAAAATGATAGAAGATTCTCAAAAACTTAAATCTAACTTAGAAGGAAAGGCAGCACATTTAGCTGATAAACTAGTTCCATTTTCATTAATAGGAACTGGACTAGTATATTTATTAACAAGAAATGTTACAAAAGCATTATCAGTGTTAATGGTTGATTTTTCTTGCGCATTAAAGCTTACAATGCCTATTGCTGTTCTTTCAGCTATAAAAGAAGCAAGTGCTTATGGAATTACTGTTAAAGGTGGAAAATATATGGAGGCTATATCAGAATCTACTATAATAGTTTTTGATAAAACTGGTACTCTTACAAAAGCAGAACCAACTGTTTCAATGGTTATTCCATTTTGTAACAGAAGCGAAGATGAAATTCTAAGAATTGCAGCATGTTTAGAGGAACATTTCCCACATTCTGTGGCTAAGGCTGTTGTTAAAGCTGCTAAGGATAAGAATTTAGAACATGAGGAAATGCATTCAAAGGTTAATTATATAGTTGCCCATGGAATATCATCATCTATAGCAGATAAAAAAGCAGTTATAGGAAGTTATCATTTTGTTTTTGAAGATGAGAAATGCTCATTTGATGAAGAATATAAGGAAAGATTTAAAAATCTTCCGGAAGAATATTCTCATTTATATCTTGCTATTGACAATAAATTAGTAGGAGTAATTTGTGTAGAAGATCCAATTAGAGAAGAAGCAGAAGCTGTAATTAATTCTTTAAGGCAAACAGGAATTAAGAAAATAGTTATGATGACTGGTGATAGTGAAAGGGTAGCCAAAAATATAGCAAGTAAAGTGGGAGTAGATGAATATTATTCAGAGGTATTGCCAGAGGATAAATCATCTTATATTGAAAAAGAAAAAGAAAATGGTAATAAAGTTATAATGATAGGAGATGGAATTAATGATTCTCCTGCATTATCTGCTGCAAATGTTGGAATTGCTATTAGTGATGGTGCTGCTATAGCAAGAGAAATTGCAGACGTAACAATAGAAGCAGATAACTTATTTGAAATAGTTACATTAAAATTAATTAGTAACAGTTTAATGAAGAGAGTTGATAGAAATTACAAGTTCATTGTTACATTTAATACTGCTTTAATTCTTCTTGGTGTAGCTGGAATATTAACACCAACAGCATCAGCATTATTACATAATACATCAACAATAGGAATAGCAGTAAAGAATATGAATGGATTACTAAAAGGTTAATTAAAAATTTTAAATATTATGGAGGTGGGAAACCACCTCTATAATTATGTAATTACTAAGTTTTATAACTAATAATAGATAATGAAAATCATTGACAAATAATAATTGCAATATATAATGAAAATATAGTTGTAAATAAATATAGAAAGAGGATGATGTTGTGAAATTAGTAATAATAAGGCATGGAGAAAGTGAATGGAATAAAAAGAATCTTTTTACTGGCTGGAGTGATGTAGATTTATCAGATAAGGGAGTAGAAGAAGCAAAAAATGCTGGAAGAACTCTTAAAGAAAATAATTTCGATTTTGATGTTTGCTATACATCATACTTAAAAAGAGCTATTAATACTTTGAATCTTGCTTTATCAGAAATGGACAGGCTATGGCTTCCTGTTATAAAATCATACAAATTAAATGAAAGACATTATGGAGCATTACAAGGATTAAATAAGGCTGAAACTGCAGAAAAATATGGAGAGGAACAAGTAAAAATATGGAGAAGATCATATAATGTAAAACCTCCTATTTTAGATGAAAATGATATTCAAAATCCTAAAAATCAAGAACAATATAGAGGTATTGATAAAAATGAGCTACCACTTTGTGAGAGCTTAGAAGATACTATAAAGAGAGTTGTACCTTATTTTAATAATGTTATTAAAAAGGATATGCTTTTAGGAAAAAGAGTTTTAATTGCAGCTCATGGAAATTCTATAAGATCATTAGTGAAATATTTAGAAAATTTATCAGAAGAAGAAATTTTAGAAGTAAATATTCCAACTGGTGTTCCTTTAGTATATGAATTTGATAATGATTTTAAGATAATTAATAAGTATTATTTAGGTGATCAAGAGGAAATAGCTAAAAAGATGGAAAATGTATCAAATCAAGGCAGTGTAAAACATAAAGATCCTGTTATTACTTCTGTATAAAAGTAAAAAATGTATAATTAAGGTAGGTGAGATGTTCAATAATACAAGCTATTAAGAACAAAAAAATGGAGAAAGAAGCTGTACTTAACAAGTTAAAAAGCAATGGATATAGGATTACAAAACAAAGGAAAGTTATGCTTGATGTAATAATTAATAATGAAATATCCTCTTGCAAAGAAATATATTACTTTGCAAATAAAGTTGATCCATCAATTGGTATTGCTACAGTATACAGGATGGTAAATCTTCTTGAAAAATTAAATTTGATAGACCATAGAAATTTATACAAGATTTAAATTTTACAGTAATAGGCTTATTGATACTTTTTATCAATAAGCCTATTGATTTATAAAAATTATGAAAATATAATTAATTTATAAGTGATAATGATAATCAACAACAATATATAAGGAGGAAGAGGGGGAAAATAATGATTGAATTTAAAAAGGATGAAAATGGAGTAGATGAATTTGAACTTCCTTTTTTAGCAGAACAGGTAATGAAAATGGATGACTTAGGAAAACGTGATGGACGTTGGAATTTAGTTATCTATTTAAAATTAAATGGCATATTAGATAAAGAAAAATTAGAAAAATCTATAAATAAAATGTTTGAAAATAATGATGCCATGAGAGTTATTTCTGTGAGAAAAGAGGGAAAATTTAAGTTCAAGATTTTAAAAGAATATAAGTTTAATCTTGAAGTAAAAAAAATAAAAGGAAAAACTAGAGAAGAAAGCATTTTGCTAGCTACTAAAGATGCAAATAAAATAGGAGCGCAAGCTATTGATGTTTTTAATACTGTAGGATACAGATTCCTTTTATATGAAATTTCAGAAATGGAACATTTTCTTTTAATTGTAGGTCACCATACAGTTTGTGACCCAACATCTCTATATTTATTTTCAGTAAAACTTATGGATTATTACAATAAGGGCAATTCACCTTTTGATAAAGTATCAACTTCATATATGGAATATCTTAAAGATTATGCGGCTTTTGAAAATTCTAAGGAAGCAGAAGAACAAAGAAGATATTGGGAAAAGGAACTAGCAGGTTATAAATATCCTTACTATGGAATTGATGAAACAAAAGAATCTTTAATTTCAGCAGAATATGGTAATTTCGAATTTGATAGTAATGTAATTAGCCAAATAGCAAAGGATAACAATATGAGTAAATTTCATGTAGTTATGCTTATTTTTCATATAGCTATGGCTAAAATATATAAAACAAATGACACTATTGTAAATTATGCTATATCTGATAGAAATGAAGAAAAATATGTTTATACAATTGGTGCAATGGCTCGCTATATGATTAACAGGTTAAAGTTTAATGATAATGATAAAGTGAAGGATATGTTTCCGGCAATAAGAAAAAAACTTGCCGAAGGCTTTAAATATTCAAAGGAAAGCCAGCTTTACAAAAAAGCACCATATGTTATTACCTATCAAGAAGGAACAATGAAAATGCCTGAATTTAATGGGAATCCTATAGATTATGTCCCATTAGAGTCTAAGCGTACCTTTACAGATATGCTTATTATAGTTATGGATATGGGAAATACTATATTAGTAACAATAGACTGTGATACTAGATGTTTTGACAGGGAATATTTAGATGATATAAAAAGGATTTGCACAGAGGTTCAATATATTTTAGCAAATAATAAAGATATGACATTTAAGGAAATAATGGAAGAGGATCCAGAGGAAAATATTCTTTTAATTTAAAGTGGGGGAAAGTATGAGTGAAATAATAAAAGTACCAGAGTATATGTATGCCTGGGTTATAAGGGAAGAACGTTTTGGAGAGCCTATGAAATCAATGAAAAAGGAAAGGGTAAAAATTCCAGATATAGGTGATGATGAAGTTTTAGTAAAAAATATTGCAGCAGGTGTAAATTACAATGGCATTTGGGCTGGGCTTGGGAAACCTAAAAATGTAGTTAAAGAACAAAGAAGATACGGAAATAATGTGGATTTTACCATTCCTGGTTCAGAATCAAGTGGAATTGTATGCAAGGTCGGAAAAAATGTTACAAACGTAAAACCTGGAGATGAGGTTTTTTGTGTTGGAACACAATTTGAAAATGAAAGTGATGAAGATCCAAGAACAAGAAAAAGTTTTAGAGTTTGGGGATATGAAAATAACTGGGGAGCTTTTGCTGAATATTCTAAGGTTCAAGGAAGACAATGCTTTAAGAAACCTAAGTTTATTTCATGGGAAGAAGCAGCATGCACAATAGCTACAGGAACAACTGTTTATAGCATGCTTACACACTGGAAGGAAAATGAAATAAGAAAAGGTGATGTAGTTTTAATATGGGGAGGCGCCGGAGGAATAGGCAGCAGTGCTATTATCTTAACAAAACTTTTAGGTGGAATACCTATAGCAGTAGTATCAAGTGAGGAAAAAGAAAAATATTGTATGGAAATAGGTGCTGCTGGATGCATTAATAGAAACAATTATGATCATTGGGGTTTTACTGATGAAGAATTTTATAATGACCCTGTTAAAAATAAAAAATGGACAAAAAGTGTTTTGAAAATGCGCCGTGAAATATGGAATATAGCAGGTAGAGGCAAAAATCCTCGTATTGTTATAGAACATCCAGGGAAAGATACATTCCCAACATCATTATTTTTATGCGACAGTAAAGGAATGGTTGTTACTTGCGGTGCCACATCTGGTTTTGCAGGATCCATAGATTTAAGATATTTATGGCTTGGACTAAAAAGAATTCAAGGAAGTCATGCAGCTTGTGACTACGAAGTAGAACTTTATCTTAATCTTCTAAAAAAGGCTGATAAATCAATACCAATTGAAAAAGTATTTAAATTTGATGAAGTTAATTTAGCTCATCAAATGATGTATGAAAATAAAGTTGGAAATGGAAAATTAGTTGTAAAAATATCTTAATGGAGGCGCTTAATTTGAAAAGTAAATGGATTTTTAAAAGAAAAGATATGACTTCTAGAAAAATGCGTTTATTTTGCCTTCCTTATGCAGGAGGAGGAGCTACAGTATATAGAAACTGGCAAAATAAATTATCAGAGGATATTGAAGTTTGCCCAATACAGTTGCCTGGTAGAGAAAACAGACTTTATGAACCATTAATAGATAATTCAAAGGAAATGGTAGATGCAATATATGAAGGAATTAAAGATTATTTAGATTGCCCTTTTGCTATTTTTGGTCATAGTATGGGAGGAGTTTTAGCATATGAACTTGCCTTAAAACTTGAAAAAAATCACAAAAAGCCTAAAGTACTTTTTATGTCTGCAACTACATTAGATTTTGATTTTGCAGATAAGACTATTAGTGATTTTGATGATGAACATTTAAAAAGATATTTAATAAAAAGTGGTGGTACTGTTTCAGAAGCATTAATGAATAAGGATTTTTGTAATATTTATTATCCTATAATTCGTAATGATTACAAAATAATTGAAAGCTACAAATGCCCAAGGGATAAGGTTTCTTGTGAAATATGTGCTTTTGCAAGTAAAAATGATACACAAATTCCATGCTGTAAAACAGAAGATTTAAAAAGATATACAAATGATTTTAAAATAAGCTATTTTAATGGTAACCACTTCTTTTTGCGTAGTGAAGAAGATAAATTATGTGATTTTATAAATAAGGAATTAAAAGAGAGAGGATATTAATGGAAGAAAAAAATACAGATTTTGATATTGCCATTGTGGGAATGGCGGGAAGATTTCCTAAAGCAGATAATATTAATGAGTTTTGGGAAAATTTAATAAAGGGAAGGGACTGTATAACAAGAAGAGATGGAGCCGAAACTGATGATAATATGAAATATGCTTATGGAGCAATTAATAGAGCTTTTGAGTTTGACAATGAATTATTTGATATTAATGAAGCTGAAGCTATGAAAATATCACCACAAGAAAGACTGCTTCTGCAAATTTCTTATGAAGCTTTAAGAGATGCTGGTTGTAATCCCTATAAATATAAAGGAAAAATAGGAATAGTATGTGGAGCAGCAGAAAATGAATATTACACAAAACTTTTAAAAGCAGACAAATCATATGAAACAGTTTCAGAAATTTTTTACACAGGTTCTTATGCAGCAACAAGAGTTTCTTACAAATTAAATTTAACAGGACCTAGTATATATTCTGTAGAAGCATGTGCAACTTCTTTATATGCAGTGCATATGGCGTGCAAAAGTTTACTTAACTATGAAGCAGATGCTATGTTAGCTGGTGGTACAAATGTGTTTCCAGATCAGGAACGTTATAATTCTGTAGAAGGAGTTTTTTCTAAGGATGGTTATACAAGACCCTTTGATTCAGAAGGTACTGGATTTGTACCAGGTAATGGAACTGGAATGATTCTTTTAAAAAGGTTAGAAGATGCCATAGAGGATAATGACCATATTTATGCTGTAATAAAAGGAAGTGCTGTTGGAAATGATGGAAGCAGAAAGATGGCATTTACAGCACCTAGCATAGTAGGAGAAACAGAAGTTATGCAAGATGCTTTAGATTTTTCAGAACTAGAACCATCAGACATAGATTATATAGAAACCCATGGAACTGCCACACCAATTGGAGATGGAATTGAAATACAGGCTATGGATAATGTATATGGAAAAAGCAATAAAAAAATTGCTATTGGTTCTCTTAAAGGAAATTATGGACATCTTAATGCTTCATCAGGTATTGCTGCAGTTATAAAAGGTGCTTTAGTTTTAAAAAATAAAATTATTCCACCTACAATTAATTTAAATAATTGCAATGAAGAACTTCAAAATAATAATACATTTTATGTTAATAAGGAACTTGTAAAATTAGAAAATAAAGATAGATTGCTTCATGCAGGAGTAAGTTCTTTTGGAATAGGGGGAGTTAATTCACACTTAATTCTTGAAGAATATAAAAATAAAGAAAGTAAGTGCAAAGAAAGTAAGATTTTTATTAATGTATCAGCTAACAGCAAAAATTCCCTTGAAAAAATAACAGAAAAATATAAAGAATTTTTAAAGCAAAATATGGATAAAGCTAAAAGAATGTCATATATGCTTGTTAATGATTCTTGGAAACATAAATGGCGTAATAGCTTTGTAATAGATGAAAAGAATGATTTTATATTAGGGAGACCTTATGAAGATAAAAATAACTTTAAAAATAAAAACATAGTATTTTTGTTTCCAGGTTCTGGTTGTGATGATGTTAATATTGCTACAAATATGTATGAAAATTCAGAAATATTTGCAAAATATTATGATGTATGCAGAAATGAAGTATTAGAAATTTCTAAGGGAAAAGTGGATTTATTAGGTAAAATTAAAATGGAAGACATTCCATTAAAAATTGTAGCTGTTGATTATTCTATAGCAAAGATGCTTGTAGAACTTGAAGTTACTCCAGATTATTTAATAGGTCATAGTTTAGGGGAATATGCTATGGCCATGTTTAATGGAATTTTAACAGTTAAAGATGGTTTTAAGCTTGTATACAAACGTAATGAATTAATTAAGGATTTGCCAGATGGACATATGGTAGCTGTAGCTGCTACAGAGGGCAAAGTAAGAAGCATAATCAGGGAAGGCGCATATATATCATGCATAAATGCTAAGGATCGTTTAATGATTTCATGCTTAAAAGAGGATTTTAATAATCTAAAGGATTCATTAGATAAAAATAATATAAGATATTCTATATTACCTATGGGAAAACCAGGTCATACAAAAATTATGAGGCTTATAGAAGATAAATTTGAAAGTACTTTTGGTGACATAGAATTTTTAAATGGGCAATATAAAATGATTTCAACTCTTTATGGTAGAGAAATTAATGACTTTGAAATGTCTAACTGGAATTATTGGATGGACCTTATGGCAAGTCCAGTATTATTTAAGGATGCCATTGTAAAAGTTAAAGAAAATATACCAGATGAAAATAGTATAACATTTATTGAAATTGGTTCAGGCAATAGTCTTACTAGCTTTGTAAAGCGTCAATTTAGAGGTAATTATAATATTTCTTCTCTTGCAGCATTAGGAGAAAATAAAAATAGTAGTGAGTGGGTTAATTTTAATTTACTATTAGGGGAATTATGGAAAAGAAATATAGATTTTAATTATAATACATTCTTTAAAGATGAAGATAAGAAAAAAATATCATTGCCTCAGTATCCTTTTGATGAAAAGTACTTTAATAAGTTAGATAGGTTTTACCCTGCCACATCAAAAATTGATATAACTAATAACATGGTTTTAGAAATTGAAAAGATGGCAAATGAAGGACAAAAAAACACAGACATATTAGGAATAAGAGACTATAAGGGATTATATGAAACTTACGATAATATCTGCTTAAGTGCAGCTAAATTTTATTTTTCAAATACAAACATAAAATCTAATTTTGAATATAATTTTGAAGAATTAATTAAAACTTGTCAAGTGAAGGATTATTATAAACCTTTTATAAAGTTGCTTATAAAGTATTTGTTACAAAATAATTGTGTAAAAATTAATAATAGCAAATATATTTTCCTAGATTGTGCACTTAAAGAGAACTTTGAAAATGATATAAGCAAGGCAAAAAATGAACAAAAGTTATTTGCCCCTTATATTGACTTATTTGCTAAATGCGTAAGAAATTATAATGATGTTTTCACAGGCAAAATAGCAGGAAATAGCATATTATATCCAAGTGGAAGTTTTGATATGATTAATAAAATTGAAGAAACTATTCCAGAAACATCATTTACTAGTGTGTATTTAGATGTAATGGTTAAAGCAATAGATGAAATAACAAAAGATTCTAAAGAAAAAATAAAAATACTAGAAATTGGTTCTGGTAACGGAAAATTAACATGGCCTCTTATGGATATATTAAAAGATAGAAATATTGAATATTATTTTACTGATATTGGAAGAAGTTTTGTAACACAAGGAAAAGAAGCTGCAAAGGAAAAAGAAATTAATAATATGAAATTTAGGGCTTTTGACGTTCAAAAGGATTTTGAAGAAAGTGGCTTTAGTGAAAATGAATTTGACTTAATAATAGGTTTTGATGTAATTCAAGCTACTAGAGATATATCCTTTACAATTAAAAACCTTAAAGAAATGCTTAAGCCTTTAGGAAAAATTATGATGGTACAGTCTTTCTTTGGTCATGATATTATACAAATGATATTTGGTTTTGCACCAGGTTGGTGGAATTATGAAAATGATCCTCTTCGCAAGGATAAATCTATTGTTATGCCAAAGGAAGATTGGATAAGTGCTTATAAAGATGCTGGCTATAAAAATGTACATGCATTTACAGCAGGTTATGGTGAAGTAGGAATAATATGCGCTATGAAAGCTGATAATTTTTCTATTTGGAACAAGAGAGAATGTATAAACGTAAATTCAAAGAAATCAATAAGAAAAAATACTTCAAATACTTCTAAAAATATGGAATCAGATACTTTAAATAATTTGTGTAATATATTATACGAAACAATAGGAAATATAGAAATTGATGTGGATGGAGATATTTTTGACTTAGGATTAGATTCCTTATCAATTTTAATACTTCAATCAAAAGTAAAAGAGAAATTTAAATATGATATTTCTATAAAAGACTTTTATGAGTGCAGTAGCTTAAGGGAACTTGCAAATAGGCTAGAGAAGGAAAATGGTATAGATATAAAAAATAAAGAAAATTCAAAAAAAGACAATGAAAAAGATAATAAAAAATCAATAAATGATTTATTTAGTTTAGTAAAGGATAAAAAATAGTATGAAAATGGTTAATATAAAAGAAAGTTGTTACAAGGAAAACAAAGCATTATCTCTTCTTTCAAAAGAAGAGATAGATATGATACAAGAAACTAACAACACAAAACATGAACTTGAGTATAAATCAATATCACAAGTATTTAATGATGTTGCAAGTGAAAATGAAGAAAATATAGCTGTTATATGGCAGGGGAAAAAATATACTTATGGTGATTTATTAAGAACAGCAAAATCTGTAGCAAAACTAGCTATTTCAAAAGGATTAAATGTAGATGATAAAGTTGCATTCATGCTAAAAAAAAGCTTTATGCAAGTATCAACAATATATGGACTTGTATATGCAGGAATAGGTTATATACCTATTGAATATGAATCTCCAATAGAGAGAATTATTTATTGTATGAAGGAATCAAAGGCAGCTTTTTTAATTACAGATATAGAAACTAAGAAAAAAATAGAAGAAGAATTTGAGAAAATAGGTGAAAGGTTATTTGAAATTGTATTATATAGTGAAATTCCAATTTCAGATAATGATATAAAGCCAGTAGTTACCAATGAACATAGTTTATTTGCTGTTATATTTACATCTGGCTCAACAGGGAATCCTAAAGGTGTAATGCTTGAATGTATAAATGTTTTCAATTTAATTTCATGCCTTACAAGTAAATATAAACTATCAAATAAGGATTCCTTATTGTCAGTTACTAATGTGTGTCATGATTTATGCATTTTTGATTATTTCTCAATGATTTTAAATGGAGGAAAACTTATTTTACCAGACGAAGATAAAAATAAGGATCCATCTCATTGGGCAGAATTATTGCTTAAATATCCAGTTACAGTATGGCTTTCAGTGCCAACAATTATGAGATTAATATTTATGTCAGTAAAAAATGAATTTAATAACATTAAATTCACTACATTAAGAATTGTACAATTAGGTGGAGAATTTATAACAGAGGATTTATATAAACAAGTAAGATATCATATGCCTAGTGCAGAAATTTATAATATTGGATGCCCTACTGAAACTACAGTTATAAATATAATTCATAAGATTACAGAAAAGGATATAAAAAAAGGTATAATTCCTTATGGAAAACCTATTTGGAATACACAATATTTTATACTAAATGAGGATATGCAGCTTGCTAGGGTAGGAGAAGAAGGAATTATATATAATGGAGGATATTGTGTTACAAGAGGTTATCTTTCAAAGGAACTTACAAAGGAACGATATATTATTCATCCAGATCTTAATATAAGGTTATATAATACAGGAGATTTAGGTAAATATGATGAAGATGGAAATGTTATTTTATTAGGAAGAGCAGATAACCAAGTAAAAATTAATGGAAAAAGAATAGAGCTTGAAGAAATTGAAAAAACTATTGATTCTTGCAGTATTGTATCAAAATCCATTGTTTCAACTGTTACAGATGAAAACAATGATAAAGAACTTGGGGTACATATTGAGCTTATAAATAATGTAAATAGTGATAATGATAATGTTGAAAATTGGAAAAAAGTTTTTGATGAAACCTATGATAAGGAAAGAAATGAAAATTCTAAAGATAATGATTTTAGTGGCTGGCATAGTTCCTATACAGGAAAACAAATTCCAATTAATGAAATGACTGAATGGACTAATAATACAGTTAAGAGGATATTAGAATTAGATGGAAATAATGTCTTAGAAGTTGGTTGCGGTACAGGACTTCTTTTAAGACAAATAGCACCTAATGTAAAAAAATATGTGGGGATGGATTTATCTACTACAGCTATAGAGGATTTAAAAAAGAAAAGAGCAAATGAAAACTGGAATAACGTAGAATTATTTCAAGGTTCTGCAGATGATTTAAGTAAAGTTAAAGGAAGAAAATTTGATGTTATTATTATTAATTCTGTAATAATGTTTTTCCC
>ENA-UOJO01002213-UOJO01002213.1-human-gut-metagenome-genome-assembly--contig:-P57-NODE-2213-length-21531-cov-9.615711_pt1 | contig 21531 bp, 17 predicted proteins | sample MGYA00242351_ERZ723898 | MGnify/ENA metagenome assembly ERZ723898 | reverse complement strand
CCTTCAATGACGGCAACGGAAGAATGAGTAGATTGCTCACGACGCTGCTTCTGTACCGAAACGGCTTTTACGTTGGAAAGTACATCTCCCTTGAAGCCAAAATCGCCAAAAACAAGGACCTGTATTATGCCGCACTTGCGCAGGCGCAAATCGGCTGGCACGAAGGAACTGAGGATGTAGTGCCCTTCATTAAGTACCTGCTCGGGACGATCCTTGCCGCCTATAAAGACTTCGAGGATCGCGTGGCGCTTGTAGAAACCAAGCTGTCCGCACTGGAAATGGTGCGCAGAGCCAGCAAAAACAGAATCGGGCGGTTCAGTAAGCAGGACATCCGGGAGCTTTGCCCGACGCTCAGTGACAGTTCCATAGAGGGCGCCTTGCGGAAGTTGGTTGCAGCCGGAGAACTGAAAAAAGAAGGAAAAGGGAAAAATACCTGCTATTTCAGACTAAATTAGATTCCGTTCAATACGAGCGACTTTTTAGAGGACCGCACCTGCTCATGCGAACAGATGCGGTCCTTTTTGATAAGAGTGGCGAAGTTGGCATCCCAATAGGCAGTACAATTGCTGTCACGCAATTGCTTTTCTTGGAGAAATACGAAACTTTTAGTTGCTGTTACCATATGACTGCCGCTGCACGATGCAATGTACTAAGATATTGAGTGTCTCTTCAGCTGTTGATCGTTTCAGTTCACATTCCCAAACTACAATCACATTCCATCCGAGTTTGGCGAGGAGGGCGTGGTTTTTAGCATCGCGCTCTATGTTGGAGCCTATTTTCTTTTTCCAAAATTCCGCATTGTTCTTAGGCCACACAAAATAGTGACAACCCTCATGCCCATGCCAGAAACAACCGTTTACAAAGACCACAGTCTTATATTTGGGAAGAACAATATCCGGTTTCCCAGGAAGCCGAGCGTCATTTTTTCTGTACCGGAATCCTTGAGAAAACAAGTATTTTCTGACAAGTTCTTCTGGTTTAGTATTCTTTCCACGGATACGGGACATATTATAGCTTCTGGTTTCCGGAGAATGGACATCGGCCATAACAATCCCCCATTTCAATTAGTCTTTGTAGTAGTCTTTCAGTTTTTGACGACATATTCTCGTAATCGCAGCTTTATTGGATATGTCAATCGTGCTCCAGATGTCCGGAGAAACAGAAAATACATGCGCGTCTTCGTTATAAAAGAAAAAGCCGCTCTCTATTAATGCCTTTACGGGGTTAGAAAGGAGATTTGCGATTATTTGTGCATCGGTCACATCGTCTCTCAGATATATGCACTGTTTCTTTTCAATTGCCAGTCCTTGTGCTTTTCTATTTGAATAGTATTCACGAAAATAAACTGCAGCATTTTCAATAGAAATACAGCCATCTCGGTCACCAGCGTGAAGTAGTGCCAGAATCAAAATCGGTTTATAGGAATATGACATTCGCATAGTTTTACAATATTCAAGCAAACAGGAAAGCTTTTCAACTTGGCTCACTGTCGGACTATAGCGAGAAGACTGGATATGTTCATTTCCTTTTTCAGAAGTAAATGTCGCCCGGCCGATAGCGGATGCAATGCTTTCGATACGATATATTGCCGAAGAATTACCCTCGACATAGAAATCCCTGACAGCAAGCTTTAACTTATCTTTCAACACGTCCATCGAGTCTTTATGCACAGGCCCAGAAGATGGCTGAATACCAGCGGCTTTTAATATATAATCGTAGGCTTCTTGGGACAACGGGCGAATAGAACTTTGCCAAGGAGGATTGAGGCTCTTTCGAACTGTTTCGAAACCAAGTTGTTCAATATATCCACCGTCAGGGAGATAAATCGGAACCTTCCGTTCAAACTGTTGGCAATCCAGAAGTTTAGCATAGTATTTTCTCCATCTGTAGTCTGAATTTCGCCAACAGAGCCTACTCCAAAATAGTACCGCTGACTCTTGTCGTATCGATTGCCTTGGTAATAAATGAAAATATCTCCTTTGTGAAGTTGATTTTTATACTTGGCGGGATAATGGTATGAGTTGAACAGTTCATCTGCGTAGGAAGACTCACTATCCACCTTTTGAGACAGGATAACAAGCATACATTCACCTCACTGTTCCAGTAATTCAGCAAAAAATCCAATGGATTTGTTATCCAGTGTGCCAACAACTGTGCCGCGATCCAGCAGCCTGTTGCCGCACTCGCAACAGGTTTCCGGCAACAGCGCACAGTTATGGCATGCTGCCAGATTACAGGATTCCGGACCTTGTCCGTAAGACTGAATGCAAACCGGGTCCGAAGAACACCATGCGGCATTCCGTACTGCATCACGGATCGTATCCTCTATATGATCCTTCGCCCCCTGGCGAACCAAGCCGCCGAGGGAACCTTCAGAATCACCGGAAGCTGTGTAAATAAGGACACCGTACATACCATACTCATTTTCTGCTTTTTCACAGTAAATTCTTTCCCGAATAGAGGAACTGCCATAGCCACATTCAAAGCTGAGCTGGTTGATGATCAGGTGGGCAAAAGTATGAATCAAAACGAATTCCGGGCGAAGATCTCCGGTGACATTTGCACCAAACTTTGAGTTCCGGTAAGAATCCTGAAGGTTACGCAGCCGTGCCAAGACAGCAGGCCGTTGCGCCCATTCTTCCACCGCTTCCTTGTTGAATTCAAAGAAAATACCTTCGCCATGAACCTGAATAGCTGGGAGCCAGTTTTCACTGCCCAGTCTAAGCATTTTCTTTCGCTCAGAGATAGGCATCTCACTGGGTTCCGCACGTGAGAATCCAACGAAAGCACGGGTCTCCTGAAGCTTATGTACAAGGGAAATGCTCTTGAAGTATTTGCTGATGACTGGATCGTAGTAGGAAATCGGATAATTCTTTGAATGGAAGCGCTGTGCATCTCCGCCACTGGATTTTATCAGTACATTGTACTCTGCAAGCCGATACTCGTCTTCAGATATTTCTTCTGTAATATCCGGTAACCCTTCCAACCCCTGATCCCGGCGAATAAATGCATTGTACAGTTCATTTTTATCTACCCGATGGCGTTCAGCGAGCATATCAATAAATCCTCTGTTCCACTCGCCATCGACCCGCATTGCACTTAATACGTCAAAGAACTCATCAAGAATTGCAATAATTTTCTTGGTTATTTGCTCATCATCGGTCGGAATGTAAATAGAGCTTCTGGTATCAGCAAACCATACATTCGTAGCACCACGAAGAACAACGCGTACATCGGTTCGCCCACAGGGATGTTCCGCATCACTGTCCATGCCGATCCAAGGCTTAGAGCCCTTGCATCTGTACCCAATCTTGGATAATGCTCCAGGCCTTGTAGCACCTGCAATATTTTTTCTTGCTCCGCAGGTACACTCGTAGTACACACCACTCAGGGAGGCCGAAGTACCACCGGTACTTCTTCTGATTTTACAGGTTTCCGGATTATACCTGTATCCAGGATCCTGATGGAGCCATTCTGCAACGGGAAAATCATCAATATGACCGTCCGGGCAAATAACGATGAAACGTTCCGGAATCAGCTTCCTTCTGTGTCGAAATGCTGGATTGCACTTTCTGCCGTTAGGCCATGGATAGCACTCACATTCTGGCTGTTGCTGATAGAATGTAGTCTTTTCCATAGTGCCGCAGAACGGACAATAATGCCATGTAGGAAATCTCACCGCCGGAATCTTCAGGAAACAGTTTTACGGGTCGGCATTATTCTCCCGAAAATCAGGGGGCCAGCGCAATTCCTGAACACCCAGTCGGCGCAGAAGACGTTCATCTTTTATTACAAAAGGTGTTGCATCATTGTACCGCCACATATCCAGACCGGCAATCATCAAAGATTCGTCATTGGGAAATGGAACAATTGCGCCAACACCCCACGGACCAATCAGGGCACTTCTGCGCATAGGTCTGTTATTATGTGCCATTACTTAGCCCTCCTTCGGTACATAGCGGTTTGTAAGAACTTCGGCTTCGCAGGATGCATCTACACTGCGCATAGAAGTGGGAGTCTCAATTCCACGTGAACCCCATGCCTCATTGGGATGACTTCCTGCAGGATACATTAAGGGAACGGGATCAGCATAAGACCAGTCAGGATTTTTCGCAGGCTCCCATTTCCGGGGATTCCAGTCCTCCCAACATTGTAGGATGTATTCCATGCGATCCAGTGTTGCATCCAGTTCTTCGCTATCGATATCATCCACACGGTTTTCAATAATGCTGCGGCCTTTATCAATCAGGCCATCATCAGGGAAACGAGGCGGATCTTCATTGAATTTGTCATCACTTTCCAACCGCATCATACCTACCATGATTGCGTGTAAAGCACGCTCGCGTACAGGTGCTGAAAAGGGTGTAACACTTGTCGGTTCAACATTGCAATATACGCGGGAGTGATAGGATCTGAATTGTTCATAGTGGGACTTGTCCCTTGGACGGCCGGGGCGGTACAAAACAAAAACAAGACCAGGAGCATTTTCTGCATCACGTCCAACGCGGCTGGTTGCCTGAATATATTCAGATGTGGTTTTGGGCTGTCCAGCCACGGTCATCAGACCAAGTCTGGATACATCCAAGCCAACGGAAATCATGTTTGTGGCAAGGCAAATATCAATAGGATGCTCCTTGATTTTCCCTTCGGAATCCACTTCGCCGGGATATCGAATTCCCAGATTTGCCAGGCTGGCAGTTACTTCGCTGCCGGAGATACGACTGGTAAGTTCCTCATCCCGCCAAATGTATCGTCTGTTCTTTCGGTACTCTTCTTTTGTCGGATACCGCTTGTCTTCGAAGCGACGCTTATACATAACGTCCAGATGCTGATCGATGTCCGCCCGAATCCAAGTGGCTGCCTGTCCAAGTTCACGAATACTATTATAGTAACCCATATTGGTCCAGTAGGGATCACGATCCGTTTCCGAGTCAACCCGCATCGCTTTGGCACCATACAGCAACGATGCAAACAGGCGGATTGCGGTAGTTGCATCGGACGAAGATCCCGTAGCCAATATGCCTACATAACGCCGACCATTTTGATTACGCTTTTCCTCTGCAAAGAAAGAGTTTCCTGCATCGAGGCCAGAGGGGGGAAATTGAAAAACCTCATCCCGGTCACAGCCGTACAGAGCGTGGCATTGTTCTTTTGCACGGCTGATAGTTGCAGTAGACGCAATAATCTTTGGATGAATGTCGCCGGATGCTGTTCTTGTGGTACAGAGTTCGTGAATCAGTGTTTCATAGTGGCCTACCATGGAACCCAAAGGGCCAGAAATCAGATGCAACTCGTCCTGAATAATAAGATCCGGAGAAGTCTTCTTTACCCCGTTTTCATAACCGAATATTTTCTGCGCATTCGGGCGGAACGGAAGCATTGCAAACTTATCCACGGTACCCAGCAGCAATGTAGGGGTCTCTTCATAAATAGATTCATCCACGACAAACAGCGGCAGATCCTCGGTCGAAAAGTCGCATTGACGATTACGACACCGGAAAGCAAAGCCAAACTTTCTCCGGCCCAGCGGTACTTTCCTGTAACCGGGAAGTTCCCACTGATTTTTTCCCTTTTGTACAGGCCCCATTTGTGCACCACACCACGGGCATTTCAGCATAACAAAAGGATTGTTACCTTCTCTGCGATACAGCTTTTCATACGCTTTTACTGCATCGCTCACTTTGTTGGGAGTAGTTGAACTACCAACCCACAAACCAATGGTAATTCTGTTCTTGCCGAACAAGTCTTCATGACTCTTTCGGATGAGGTCGCAGGCGCATATCATAGCGGATGCACGCTCATACTGCTGTGCAGTCAAAAGGCGAAGTGTATACCGCATCAGAATAGCAGTGCCTTTGTCATCCTTGTTTATAAGGCGGCGGATAAAGATGGTATATGCAGAAAGCCCCAGATATGCTTCGGTTTTACCGCCACCGGTGGGGAACCAGATCAGATCGACGATTCCGCGCTCATTACAGTCACGGTCGTACATGGCACGAAGATTCATCAACACAAATGCCAGCTGGAAGGGACGCCATTTGCCATAAACCCGCTGTTCTTTGTTGTGCCAGGTACTATCATCAGTTACAACAGGCATAGGAACCGGATTTACCAGACTGATATCACCTGTTCCATTATCTTCCCATTTCAGCAACGGGAGGTTGTAATGCAGCTGCTGCATCAGCATTACTAAGTTCATATACTGGAATGCGATACGAATGCGTTCATTTTGCCCCAGCAGCTCCACGCCTTTTTCCATTCTGGACAGACAGGTTTCGCAGTTTGTTATATGTCTGTCTGCAGTAATTTTATACTCCGCAGACAGATCTTGTCGGATTGTGCGTAATCCATTGATCCATTCGCGGTATTTTGCACACATCATTCGGAGCTCGCGGATTGTATCAGCAAAGCTTCCATATGGGCTCATTTTCAGCATATCAAGGGATACTCCCTTAATCGCGCTGGGCACTATGGGTTTGATGTCATATTTCGGAAAAATTGCCGTAGTAATCCACAGTACAGATTCGCTGTCATCCCAATCAGCTGCACAACCATGGCCGATGGCATAGTTCCGCACATTCCGGTAGAGAAGCTGATTGGACTGGTAGTCCTCGTCCTGTGTAATCCGTTGTGAGTCAGGCAGCGGAGAAAAACCTTTTTCGGAGAACAGCTTAAACTTGCATTGGAAGAAGCATTCCTCATCACTGACATTTTCTTTAACCTTGGGTTTTGCATTCTCCAAGGTAAATGTATAAATACAACTGTCATCTGTGCGGTAGCGATAGGTAATATCAAATTGTAGTCCGGTTGTTCCTATCGGAAACTTTTTAAGGCCGTCAGTAGGGGTAGGCAAAATCAGCGGAGCATTATCATTTTCCCAGGCCAGTGCAGTACGGGGATACTTATACTTGTTTTCCAAGCGTTCTCCAGTAGCGGGATCCATGGCGGGGACTTTTATATAGGTGCCTGCAGATACCGCCACACGAATAGCATCGCCATTTTTAACGGATACGGTAATGCTGATGGCAGATTGTCTGTATGCATTGGAACGGTTTATCAATTCTTCTGCATCCTCAAGGAATTCTACTGTACCATCGCCAAGCTTTTGGAGTTTGACTTCCACATCTTCTCCATCTGCTTCGCCCAGCAATTCACATTCGTCATCCTTGAGGTCTGCCTTATCGTCAGTGGTTTCTGCAGGATACAGGATGCCCGCGATGTAGCGGGTGCGTGGAGGGTCAGAAGCCAGTATTTCCTGGCCATTGCTTTGCGTCATACCAGGCCAGTCAATGGGATCTGGACCAATAAATTCCCGTTCAACAAATTCGATAAGTTGATCGCGTCTGTTATCACTCATTGAACAGCCTCCTCATCAAAAGATTATCGTATTCTCTCTTTGCAGAGTCGCTTTCCAAAACATACAACCCTGTGCAAGCTCTGCTCAAGCCCACATACATCAGTTTTTCAGCAGAGAATCCTTCAATGTCAGCTAGGATGATTACAGAGTTTTCAAGACCCTTATACGCCTGAATCGTGCAGAATGTTGTATTCATTCCGGGAGGTACGCTGAAATCCTTAACTACATAACCGTCAAGCATAGACACCACAGAATCCTCTCTTTTTCTGGGGGAAAGAATGGTGATTTTTCCCGGTTCAATATGAGAATCAGCCAGTTGCTTCAATACAGCCTTTAGCTTCTTGCATTGACTCTCCATTGTAGACCAAGTGAGATATTGTACCGGAGGCCCATCTACCTTAGTCCAAAGATCATGTGGCGCTTTGAAACCGGTCACGGTTTCGATTTCCTTGCAAATCGGCTTCGTATTTCTGCAGTTTACTGTAAGCTTAAATCGGATAAAAGAGGTAATATCATCCAGTTTTTCAATGAGTTTAGTGCCAGAGACCCCCTCTGCGTATATGGCCTGCATAGAAAAATCTCCAAACAAGGTCCAGCGGCCTCTGGATAATCCTTTTTTGAGACAACCTCCTATGACATCAAGATAACTGTCACGGATCAGGTCCTGTGCTTCATCAACGACAATCTTATCAAACAGTTCTCCGGTTTCCAGCAACGCATATGCTGCAGCCTCGGGCAAATCCGTTTGATAATAATACCGAATTCGATCTGGATCATGGGGATAAGGCGGTAACAGATCGGCTTCCTTTGCTACCTGCGTCATATATTTATGCAGTGTTCCGACAAATTCTGGCCGAACAGATTCCGGCATATCAGAAAAATAACTGTTAAGCCAATCAGCAAGGTTAGAATTAAAGCAAAACAGAGCAACTTTTTCGCCACGGGCAACAGATTTCTTGACTTCTTCAATTGCAAGAAGAGTTTTACCTGTCCCGGCAGGGCCCTGAATCAGGCAACGGGGATTGTCATCAAGCTGATCCAGACAGCGATACTGCTCTTTGGTCAGCGCAATTAAGGCTTCACTGGCATTATGTAGCTGTACATTCATGGAAACGGCACAGTCAAAATCACCGCGCAGAATAGATGCCATATACCGAACATCTGCAGCATCAGGCAATTTTGATTTATTAAGTGGCCCATACAAAGTTTCCCATTTGGATTTTACCCCTTCGGCCAGTCGCTTAATGAATTGCTTGACATTGGAACCGTCACGGGAATCAAAGACCTGCCACTGCTCTTCGTCAATTCCGGAGGATGTATATTCAATATCCGGGAACATAACTCCATAACCGAACAAAACATTGGGAATATAGCGATGCTCGATATCAACACGCTTCTTCATAGCGTCTACAATGCTGAAGATTCCATCTTTTGCCTGCTCAAACGGGCCACGAACTTTGCTGTTGGTTTTACCGTATCTGTTTGTGAAGTACCAGATTCCGTTTTCACGCTTTACACGTCCGCCCTTTACCTCAAGCGCAAAGATACCAAGCTGCGGAGCTAAAACAAGAAAATCAGTTTCACCATATATTACTTTATTGTGAGTTGTGATTCCAAGAGAATGCAGAACAATCCATTTGTCTGTCCCCGGTGCATTTTGAAACCATTCAAATATTTTTCGCTCTGCACTGGATTTCACCTCCGGAGAAATCACTGAAGGGATCATAATTGCCATAATTAAGCTCCTCACTCTTCGCCAATAAGGCGGTTGGTGTCTGCAATGTCAACGGTTACAGGTGCACCAATGTCAATGATTTTAAGAATGCGTACAGTTCCAATCCCTTCAACCTGCATTTCAATTGGCCCCCAAATGTTGAAAGGATCGATATCTACATGCTCTTTTAGCGCTTCAACAATCCGGCTTCTCAGATGCATCGACAGCACTCTGCCAGCCTGAATGTGAGCGCTGCGAACTGTCTGTGCAGCATCATATATCTGATCCAACAGTTCCTTCAAAACACCGCTGCCCGTGGCTGAAGCAATGTGCTCCAGATCCTGTCTACTTTGCGGGGCGATAACATCATCGTCATAAATCCAACCGCGAACCGCTTGGTAACCCTTGGTGCAGCCTGCATTTTGCAGATGTTGATAGATTTCATCATCTGAGTAGAACAATGTTTCAATTTTCAAAGCCTCTTTCCACTTGCCGGCCATTTCTCTCAACCCGACTTTTCCGGAGCGTGCCAAAATAACATCGGCCATTTCGCGGATCAAATCCTTGGCGGTTTCGCGGACAACAACAAAATCACCCATTTTCAGTTGTTCTGGAAGGACAGTGTCTATTTTATCTGCATCATTCATGATGATGTTGGTTGCGGAGATAACTTTGTGTCCAGTACGATAAAATGCCAGGTAACCGCCAACATAGTTAACCGGGATTGCTTCTGCTGTTTCGTTTGCTGCTTTCTGCCCGCCATTGGCGACATACTGACGGTACTTGTTTTCCCAGAGCACTACTTCAATTTCAGCGAATTCGTCTGCTTTTGGCGTATCTGCTGGTGCCGGTTCTGGCGGAACAAATCTGCTGGTAGATACATGGAGTTTGTCTGTAGCAAAGGACTTTTCTATGGTTTTCCGATTTTGTAAACTATCCAAGGCGGAGTTCCATTTTTGGGTGTCGTAGTTTTTCCACCGTTTTTCATAGTCATACAGCAAAATCGTATATGTTTGTGTATTGAAACCATAGAGGATTTTTCGCATGATAGCGCGCTTCAACCAACCGACAACAACTGTTGCAGAAAACTGCGTTGTCAAAGTAGGGTAATACTCAGCAGGATACAAGACATACACCTGCGTGATAAGTCTTTGCCTGCGGCACCACATCTGCCAATATTCCTGTACATGCTTTTTGTCGGAACGCTCAGGAATGACAATGCAGATGTTTTTATATTTCTCCTTACGCAGTTTGGCAGCCAAAGCATCATGTTTGGGAAGGGGGCATCCTTTGGCAAAAACCTTTTTCAGGCAGCCAATGATGGTGATGTAATCATCGTAGGTTTTCGATGAAAGGTAATTCTTTTCATCAGCAAGAATACTGCTGCACTCGTCCAAAATAAGTTTTGGCTGTATCAGTTGACCGTCATTAAAAGGTACGGTTTCGCGGAGAGCGACGAAAGCAAGGGAAAATAACTTGTCAAACAACTTGAGCATTTGTGCTGACAAAGTCTGTGTCTCTCCTCGATGAAAGTACAACTTACGAATAGCAATGCTGATTTCATTGCCGTCTGACACAAGGTATTCAACCTCATGTTTTGCGCAATGCTTGATTTTCCTGTCTGAGCTCAACGAATTGACATCGTAAAGGTGGTCAGTAATGCTGGTTTCATCCCACCTCCACACATTGAACTGCCTGTCGAGAAATGGCTGCAAATCAAAAGAGTTAACGATATCGGTCACACATGTAATCGGAACACCCAAACGCATCAAGTTATCCAACGCATCCATCTGACTCAGAAGAATATTAGCATTGGAACCGTCAATAATTATGGACTGAATAGGATGCCCTTGGTCTGCCAGTGCTGCTATTGCATACAGATCCGATGCAAGAACAATAGCAGGAACGCCACCAAGTTGCCCGGCGCCGACATTTCTGACATTTCCCTCATAGTCTGCCTGTCCAACCAAAAGGATGCTCTTTACGTCACGGCCACAGAGTTTACAGGTAGAAAGCAGTTCCTTAGCATTGATTACTGAGGTCATGCTCACGATAGAGCTCTCCATATGTGTCCTGTAATCAGTAAGTATCTTCAAAAACTTCTCGTCTGTCGTTAAGTAAGAAACAAGTCCTTCTACCTTTTTCTTTTCTGCCACATATTGTTTGTATGGGCTCAAACGACGCTGTGTATTGGTTAACTGGAACAGTGGGAAAAATTCAATCGGAGCACTGATAGTCAGATCTGCCACATTGATCTTCATCCGTCGCTCGTTTTTCTCATCTTCTATGCCGACGAACTCGACCACAGCATTTCCGAGTTTCAGTTTCTCTCCAGGCTTAAAAGCTTCAGGATCATAGGCACGCTCAATTTTCCCTTCTGCGATATTGTGCAGCAACTTGATCAGCGTAAAAATGAAAATTGATTGAATGCGTTCAGGGAAGACCAAAATATTGAATTTTCCTTGGTGCGTAATCATTCTATCGAGCATCAGTACGCTGGCTTTGATAATGGGAGGGACTCCCACAGAATGAGCGTTGCCATCGAAGGACAGGCTGATCCCGTCAAAGCTGCTTTCTTCAGACAGCAGTTGCTCTACAAAGTCATGCCATTCCAACATGGATATCCCTCCTTATTGTTATTGTTTAAACGGTAAATCCCTTTTCAAGAGCGGATTTATATGCTTTCATCGCATGCGTTGCTTGTTTGATACTTGGCTTTTGACCACGGCCAGCCAAAGTTCCGACAGAGAATAGCAGGCTACGCTGCCAAGGCTGGAAATTCCGGGTTTCTTTTGCCCAGCGCGATAGCGCAAACCAAGTCTCTGCAGGAATAGCTGCAGCTTCGTCAATTAAAGCCAGCTCCTCATCTGTGAGCGAATCAATACTTCCGGTTGCAGGCTGACTGCCAATGGCAGGGCGCGCTACAGATAGCAGTTCATGTTGAAGTTCATCGCTAAGGGTGTACTCATGGTCACGGATGGACTGCCAGCACTTTTCTTTTTTGCACCACTCACCAACATTGGCTCCTCCCGGTGGATTTACAATCAGGCTTTGAACAAACTTTGAAACTTCAATAATTTCACGTTCCAAATCCGGAGTCAGAGCCTGTTCCTTCCATATCCGCTCCAAATCAATGCGCTGGGCAGTCTTGAAGGAAAGAAAAGCAAGAGTATATGTAACAATATTAGCTCTGTATCCACCATATTGTTGCTTCTGAACGAGTTTCTCGGTTTGGCGAAACAGAATTGCTTTGGCAATGAGGTTTTGATAATAAATCTCATCTGGAGCAAATCCCTTGCGTTCTTTTAAACGAAGCATAAATTTGTGGAAATTCTTTTGGGCACCCTCACTGACCTGCCATGGGAGCTGGTCCCAAGTGTTTTCATACTTGGCGAGGTCCGTTTTGGTAAACAAAGGATGAGTTTCCTTGTATTCTTTTTTTCGCTTGGTGGTGGATTCACGGGTTAGCATATCTGCATACTGACCGCGTGCCCGCTCATAGAACCAGTTTCGAGGTTTCATGCCACCTTGGGCAGGTGCCCAGATGGTACGCGATAGTTCTTCAATGCGCCTGTGAAAGGGATCGTTTGCAGAAAAGTCGGCAACCTGAATTTTGTTTTGAGTATTGGCAAAAGTCGAAATTCTGGGGACAATCTCATTCATATCATCTGCAGAGTGAATTACCGAGATTTTCATCTGAACAAAAACTTGTGACAAATCTGCTGCATTTTTACGGTCATTCTTAGCGTTGAAAATAGAAGCAGTAGTTTGGCCCCCGTTAACAATCTGCATATCCCGGATGCGTTTAATAGAGGGTTTACCGTTTTCATCCCGAACAATTTCGACACTCTCGGCAGTGACAGAAATGCCATTGTTATATGCAAGGAACATATCGGGTTCATCCCGTAAAGTATCCCGGATTCCCTTGTTAACACCTCCTTTTACTTGGAGGAATGAGCGCACATTTTTCTCAAGCAAACGGTCTCTGAATTCATCATAGAGCGCTGCCAACAAATCGCCGTTAATGATAGCCAAATAAACGCTATACTTTTTGCTGGTATTGTTTTCGATGCAGGGAATGGAGGTTTGAAACTTCTCTTCAAAATCAATTTCAATTGTTTCACGCATTTTTCCGGAAGTGACACAACGATACAAACGATCTACATCCCAAAGAGAGAAAGAAATTTCGGCACCGCCAATGGTTATATTTTTTAGTGCAATCGGCTTTACAAGACCATTTGTAAGTGCACAGATCCGAACATATTTAATATTGTCTTTATTTTGGTGAAGGGTTATTGCGAATTCGTAGGTGTCATTATCCTTCTGAAAGGCTGTATACAGATCATTGATAGCCTTGTGGTAAAGCTGAATGGCACGCTTTATAGCGGCGTCAATATCCGCTTGGGAGACCGAACGAGGTTGCTCCGAATCTGAATAAATGCTGACGAAAATATCGACAGACTCGCAGTCTTCGGATATTGCATATGCATTCATCTGAAGACCATACCCACGGAAAGGACAAATAACAGGATCTGTTACCTCGCCAGCTTCTTCCAAATATTCCATCATAACATTTGTCAGAAAATCTTCTGTGGTCCATCCACTGGTTTCAGTGTCACTAGCACAGAGTACTTCTTCTCTGAAAGTGCTGTAAAACTCATCAAGTGTCTGATTCTTCGACATTTTTGTCACCTTCCGTAAATCGAGCTAATAGTGCATTAGCTATGTGGTAAGAAAGACATACAGGGACTGCATTACCTATTTGCTTATACGCAAGCGTTCGCGAAGGTCTTCCAGTTACAGATTCAAAAAAGTAGTTGTCCGGAAACGTTTGAATACGAGCTGCTTCTCTTGGGGTAATAGAACGATTTTGCTTAATATCCGGATGGATAAAGTAGTGTCCATCCCTCGAAATATGTGCAACAACGGTCTGGGCATAGGGGAGATTTCCAGCCACTACTTTAAAACGATCCAAGAAGCTTTTTGTATTATTATGGGAACGTAATCGTTCAGGAAGGTCTGTATATGAGACTCTAGTCTTGCTTTTGTTCCAAGTATCGACAACAATGCGGTATATCTCCAGATCCTGGGCTGTATTGGGCCGTGCTTGATGGAATGTCACTGCCTCCTCGTCATATTCTTTAATTCCTGCGCTGAACAGATACTTTCCTGTGTAGTGAGCCGTTTTCACCGGGGTAATAACACCCTCTCCAGCCTTGAGGGCAGGTAGATCGCAAAATAATTCTCCAACCTTGTGCGTATCTCCAACCGCAGAGATCTTTGGATAAAAATCTGCTCTTTCGCCATAGAAACCAATTAAAATAATTCTTTTTCTATTTTGAAGCACACCATAATCCGATGCATTCAATATACGAAAGTCCGTTGTATATCCGCATTTCTTGAATAATGTACGCATATTGTCAAAGTGCAAGGAGCCATCCTCATCTTTGGCGGACAGCAGGCCCAAAACATTTTCAAATACGAAATATTTTGGCTGATATTTTTTTAAAAACTCTGCATAGAGCCTGTACAGATAATTCCGCTTATCACCGATCATTTTGTTTTCAGACCGGGATCTTCCAGCAATGGAGTAAGCTTGGCAAGGAGGGCCACCTACAATTAAATCAAGTTTTTCGCCGTCAAGGAGTGCGTCGATATCTTTAAAAATGCCAGGTAAAGACTCCTCCGATATCTCATAATTGAGAACTGAGCCCAATATTTCCTTAGGGATCAGATCATAGAAATCTTTTCGGGAAATATCTCCGGCCAAATATTTAGTGTATGGCACAAGATTATTTTCCTTTTTGAGCCAATGATATGCCGTGCGTGTTCTTAAGGTGTAGCACGCAGCAGCATCCATTTCCACATGAGCAACCGGTTCGTAGCCTGCTCTGATAAACCCTTCAGATAAGCCGCCTGCTCCTGCAAATAAATCGAGATATTTAGGAATGATAATCACCTCATTTATTGAAGACAGCGAATTGACTGCTCACTAATATAAACCTTAAAATGTAATCAATCCGATGAGACAGCGTGCTACAAACTTTTAGGAGCTCTACTGTTGTCATATGTCCATTTTTACGCATCTTAATTGCTGAAGCATAGTCAATGCCTGCGTTGAAACGCAACTCTTTCTTCGCTTTGTTTTGTCAATCAGCGTTCTTTGTTTTCCTTACAGATAATACATATGGAATTTGATTCGCCAAACCAAATAAAATGCTCTGCCAACCGGCAGAGCACATTTATCCACATCCGTCTGCCATGGCATATATCCAACACCAATAGCGTTGTATGTTATGATATCAGATTCGATACAAAAATTCAAGAAAAATGATAAAATTGTACAATTTCCGACTCAAAGCAGTATGGATATTAGTGCAGTCCTAAAAAGCAGCAATGACATCCAGCAATTTTCGCGGTAAATTGGAACATCAGACATCTAAAATCGTCGAATTCAAAAATCGCTTGAGGAGAAAACATTCACCAATGGATTCTCTTGAATTGGCGCAAAAATTTCCATGTAACACGGCAACTATAAATGTTAGATATTGATATTCTTGTTAAACTGTGTATATATCAATATGTATGTCTTGTTTTTTAAGAGAAACATAATAATCTCGCTGTGCCGACTGCGTTTTCCGCATATCTGCTCCATGTGCGCTGCCGTGTTATGGCATTGTATTTCGGGCAAGAGTTTGCTATTATGAAGAAAATCAAATTCCGTGAGGACAGAATATGCAGCTTCGAAAATATCAGCCTTCCGACTACGCACAGTTGGCGGAATTATTTCACCAGACTGTTCACAACGTGAACGCGAAGGATTATACGTAAGAGCAACTGGATGCGTGGGCGAGTGGCGAAGTGGATTTGAAAGCGTGGGATGCGTCTTTCCGTGCGCACAAAACAATCATTGCAGTAAAAAATGGCGAAATTGTTGGTTTTGGGGACATGGATGAGACTGGTTATCTGGACAGGCGTATGTCCACAAAGATTATCAGGGGCAAGGCGTTGCATCTGCGATCTGCGACGAATTGGAGCGCTTTGCAGCCGGAAAGACGATCACAACGCACGCCTCCATTACGGCAAAGCCTTTTTTCCAGCATCGCGGATACCGCGTCGTGCGCAAGCAGGAAGTGATCCGGCGCGGCGTTGCGCTCACGAATCTTGTGATGGAAAAGCGGTCAGAACGGACAAGATGATGAATATTCCGAACCCAAACGAGGTCTTTCCGAATGAATACAAAACCTCCTGCTTCATCAAGAACGTCGTCACCGCGCCGAATATCTCGGTCGGCGACTACACCTATTATGACGACGCGGTCGATCCGACCGGGTTCGAGCGGAACAATGTGCTGTTCAACTACCAGGAGTTCGGTGATCATCTTGTGATCGGCAAGTTCTATCAGATCGCGTCCGGCACGAAGTTCATCATGAGCCCGGCGAACCACCGCATCAGCAGCGCCACGACGTACCCCTTTAACGTCTTCGGCGGCGCTTGGACAGAAAACACGCCGCCGCATATGGTGCAGCTTCCGCGCAAAGGCGACACGATCATCGGCAGCGACGCGTGGATCGGGCGCGAGAGCATCATCATGCCCGGTGTGAAGATCGGCGACGGCGCGATCATCGCCGCCTATTCTGTGGTGGTGAAGGACGTCCCGGCGTACACCGTTTACGGCTGGAACCCGGCAAGGTTCATCAAGGAGCGATTTGACGCGGAACTGAAAGACCTGCTGCTGCGCTATCAGTGGTGGAATCTGGAGCCGGAAAAGCTGGTGGAGATTTTGCCGCTGCTGTGCGACCCGGATTTGGAGAAGCTCAGACACTTTCTGCGGGAGCAGCTTACAGATTGACAAAACGGAGGACGGCTGCCCGTCCTCCGTCAATTTTTCTGTGTCTACCGTGTCCAGAGCATCTGAATCTCCGCTTCGTTCGTATCCCCGTCGATGCCTTCCGACTGCACAACGAATTGCTCACGCCGGTAAAACGCAAGCGCCCGCTCGTTTTTCTGATAGACGCTCAGGTCCAAGCGCGGTCTGCGCGACTTCGCATAATCCAGCAGCGCTTTGCCAATGCCCTTGGAACGCGCAGCTTTTGCAACGAAAATCCCCTCAATGTGGTTCTCCGTCAGACCGATGAAGCCGTCGATTTGCCGGGGGGCTTCGTTTTCGTGGACATAGAGCTCCGCCTGCGGGAGCATATCGCGCACCATCTCAAAATGCGCTTCCCAAAAGCTCGCCGGGATAAACGCATGGGCGTCCAGATTGGCTTGCAGCCAGATCTGCATGACGGCGTCCAAATCTAGATTTTCAAATTTTCGTATCATCTGGTTCTTTCCTATTTACTGGTTTCCTGCGAGGTTTCGGCTTGGTCAGCTCATAGCTCACATCCAGCAAAAGCTCGATCGTTTCTGCCGACACGCTGCCATCCAGCGCGGCGGTGATCCAACTGGCTTTGTTCATATGGTACGCCGGAAAAATGCCAGTCTCGCCGCGCAGGGATGCAATCAGAATCGGATCGCACTTAAAATTGACAATGTCCAGCGGCTCCGCACCTGGAAGTCCAAGCCTGCCGCGCGGCACCTCCATCATCAGCGCAAACCACTTCCGGTTGCCTGCATGACGGAACACAGCCGCCCGCGGTGTGTCCGCCCAAGGATAATCCGGTTCTGTGCTGTAGTGGTTCAGAATGTAGGCTTCTAATTCTTCACGATTCATTGCAGACCTCACAGCGCCTCAAAGTGATATCTCGGCTGGCCGACGCTCTTTTTGCCGTACTCGATCGCGCTGACCGGACAGTAGCAGATGCACGCCATGCAGTGCGTGCAGGCTTTGCCCCAAACCGGCTTGCCGTCTTTGAGTGTGACGTTGTTCATCGGACAGCGCTTTGCGCACTGACCACAGCTGATACAGGCGTCAGATACGGTGAAAGCATCCGCATTCACAAAGAATTTGTAGAAAATCAGGTTGACCGGGCCACTCATGAAGCGGTCGTAGAGGTTGTTCCGCGTCGGCGCAAACGGTTGATTGGCTTGAATCGCTGCGATTGCGCGGTCAATGTCCGGTTCGGCCTTAGCGACGATTTTGCGTGCAGCGTCCGCCTGCGGTGCAGAGAACATCGCAATGTAGTTTTCCGGCATGACGATCTGCGCCGTCCCCATGCAGGCAAGACCCTTTTCTGCGCAGAGTTCACGGTTATACTGGTCGGCGTTGCCGATCTCGCCGCCGCAGGTCATAACGAACCAAGCCTGCCTTGCGCCGTGCAGCTCCGTTTTCAGAAGCCAGTCGCGCACGACGCGCGGAATGCGCCAGGCATAGGTCGGCGTGACGATAATAACTCGCTCGCCGGTTTCGACGGGCGAAGTGTCACCGGATTTGATGCGGTCATTCAAATTCAAAATCTCATCGCCCAGCGCGTCCGCAATGCGTTTCGCCACATAGTTACTGTTTCCGGTGCCCGAAAAGTAAAAAATCATATCAAAATCCCCTCACAATGGTCGATCTCATGCTGAATGATCTGCGCCGTCCAGCCGGTGAACGTCTTGATGCGCGTCTGGAACTGCTCGTTCTGCCACTGCACCTTGATGGTCTGGTAACGCTTTGTTTTCCGCGTGCCGGTCAGGGACAGACAGCCCTCCTCCGCGTCGTACGGCGCGGATTTTTTAACGATCACGGGGTTGAACATGACCATGTATTCACAAATGTTGTCGAACGCGATGATGCGCTTGTTGACGCCGATCATATTTGCCGCCATACCCACGCAGCCGTCCTTGTGCGCGGCCAGCGTGTCCAATAAGTCCTGCGCGATTTCCAAATCGTCAGCCGTGGCAGGTTCTGACTTTTGAGATAAAAAGAATTCATCTTTGCAGATTTCACGGATCATGGGAAAACCTCCGCTGCATATTTCTTATGTGGCTATTGTAGCAGAGAAATGGGTAAGGCTCAACTGCATTTGTGGGAGTTTCGGTGAAGACACTCATTTTCGCACCCGCTGCTGATATTCCTCGATCGTCACAAAATACCCGTCCACGTCGCGGATGTGGCGGAGATTCAGGCGATAATCCGGGAAGAAAAAGCGGGCGGTTTCCAAAAACTTCGGGAAGCGGTCTCCATCGGCAAACGGATATTCGGATACATAAAAGACGCGGTATCGGTTGACCCGTTCCGTGTCCACGCGGACGATTTGCATGGCGTAACCGGCATCGTCTATGTAAGACTGAAACGACTCCGTGAGTTTTTGCAGTATCGCTTCTGTGGCGGCTTCCTGCTCCCGTTTCATACGCTGAAGCTGTCTGGCCGTTTGCTTTTGCTCTTTCTTACGGTCACATTCTTTCCAATATCCTGCGTCCTCGTATTTTTCAAAATGCCGGCAGTTTTTTCCGAGGCAATCATGCTGCGTCATAAGCCGTTTCGTCAGCTTTCCGGGATGCAGCAGATTGTGACAGCATCCGACAATGCGCGTTTGCGGCAGGATCACGCACTGATTTCCAAGCAGCCGCGCTTTTACAAGCTCCGACTTTCCTGTTTCTGCTGTTTTTTCCTTCGACGGACGGTCGATGATCGGCTGCAAGTCTGGGTGACACAGTTTGCAGGGGCGCCGATTTTGGGAAGCTGTCTGATAGTACACGCTGCCAAGGAGTTCTTTCACGCGCAGAAGCTGCTTGCAATTTCGGCAGTGAAAGATCTCGGAATTTGGAGCGTACAGGTAGTTATAGCTCGATGCCGCAATGATTTTCGCGTTTTGCTCCTGTCTGGGGATCGGTTCTTTGGCTGGCGCGCGTTTGGGCGCTTTTGACTGCGCGAGTTCAAGCGCCTGAAACAGCATCTGCATGACGGCAACATCGTTGCTGGATTGGTGCTCCGGCGCGGGCGTGGAAAGCCCGCACGCTTCCGCAATTTTGTAAAGAGAACGCGCCGGAATTTCGCGTGCTTTGATAGCAGCATAGACCTTTTGGTTCATGCAACGCACCGTTGTGGAAAACGTTCCGAACAAATAGCGGCTGTACAGCGCTTTCAGTGTGTTTTTTGTTTCAACGTGCCAGCAGCAAATCACGTCGTCCGGCTGAAGCCAGCGGAAGAAACGCTGGACACAGCTTTTCTCTGAATCCGACGCGCAAAATTCAGCAGGAGCGTAGCCGTTGAACGCCAGATGCTCCCACGGCGCAGTTCCGGGCTCGCGCGGACAGAGCAGCGCGTCAAACGCACGGATCGTGTTCCACTTTGCATCGACCCGCGCAGCGTATAGCTGCGTCAAACTCCGATGACCGCCACGACTCTCAATCCACTCCATATCCAACAGGACAAACATTGCGCTCCGCCCCTTCTCTATCTTGGTAGGAACATCATAGCACATGAAGTGTCCAATAAAGCGTACTTCTCAAGGTGATGCGGAAAAACTGTTAAAATGTTTGTCCATTCGGTATGAATACAATAGAGTTTTCGCATAGCAAACAGCATAATTCATACGCCTTGAGATGCAGAATTTGCGCGGCAATAAACAAAGATAAGAACGTCTCTTTTGTTTTCAAAAATACACAGTTCTATCGTTTTCTTGAATTTCCAAATAAAAGCTGGTATAATTAAACTAATAAACGCTGATAGCGATAACAGGGCAAAAATACAACCGCAATCATTGATGTGACACAGTTGACTGAACGAAACTGAGCAAAGAATATAAAAAAGATTTGCTATCAGTTCACTTCTGTATCATAAAGGAAGGTGAGCGCAATATGAACTGTCCGTGGTGCGGAAGTCCGATTATGATACGCGGGTCATCTTGGGAATGCGGCTGGTGCGGAGACTTTGGAAGTCTGCAAAGAACACCGGCAAAAAAGTCACCGAACACGGCGCAGATCACGTTGACGCTTTCCTTCGTCTATCATGTTGATCTACCCGAAACATGGAACGATTTGAAGAAGGCACTGGGGCAGCTTGCACCTAAGAACATCTTGCTGCCACAGCTTCTTGGAAAAGTGCTGCTGCACAACATTTCCACCGGAATCCAGAACGCGGGAGCTTTGCCGGATGAGAAGAAGGCGGAGGAACTGCGGACATTTCTACATAATACTCTTGACCTGAATCTGGGTGAAAGAGCAGACGAGATCATGCGGGATGCAAAACGCGGCGTTCTGTTCCGCGAGGAAGCCGCCCTTTCCGAAACGGATTGCGGTACGTTCTGGACGGAACTGCTCTCGACGCGCCCGGTGGAGGACTACTATAACTGCGTCGATCCGGACGGTTTGTTTGAGCTTTTCTCCGAGTTGTCCTCTGCCTATGCCTACTTTGGCGGGAAGAAGGATGAGGAAATGGGCGAAGCGCAGGACTACCGGAATACGCTGGAAGAAGCCTATCACACCCACTGGCAGAACAAAGTGCTGCTGCATCCGGACGTAGAGCGCGCAAAACGCCTCTTGGCGCAGGGCAAGTTTCCGGATTACGAGGATATTTGCCGCGAGATTTTAC
>ENA-UOJO01002212-UOJO01002212.1-human-gut-metagenome-genome-assembly--contig:-P57-NODE-2212-length-21550-cov-56.969993_pt1 | contig 21550 bp, 18 predicted proteins | sample MGYA00242351_ERZ723898 | MGnify/ENA metagenome assembly ERZ723898 | reverse complement strand
TATCAGTGCAACTCCGGCCAGTAAGCCTTGTTGGCAACGATCCGATCGTCCGGAAATCTGTTCTTGACGTTTACATGAATAAGCGGTACGATACCATTAAGACCGCAGAAAAAGAGCTGGCGAACGATGCAGGATAAACCGGCACAGGGGGTGCTTTTTTGAACATCGAAAAAATCACGCAGGGAAAAAATCTGACCGACACGGAGCGCACCGTGCTGGAATATATCCTGGACCACCTGGACACGGTACAGACCGAGGGTGTGCGCGGGGTGGCCCGGGCCAACTACACCTCTACCTCTACCATTATGCGGCTGGCGCGCAAGATGAATTACAGTGGCTTTGTGGATATGTGCTACAAGCTGCGCTCCTTTACCGAGACACCGCATCAGACCATGCAGGAGGAGGAAGACTTCCTCAACGGCTTCAGCACCCAGTCTCTGCTGAACTACAACACCTACACCCAGCTGAAGATCTGTGCGGAAAAGCTGCTGGAGCAGCGGGATAAAATGATCTTTGTCTATGGGACCGGATTTTCCGGCACGGTGGCCACCTACCTGACCCAAAAGCTGGTGAACATGGGCATCCTGTGCTTCAGTGCCACCGGCGGCGACTCGGTGGGCATTTTTGAAAATACCCTGGACCGGATGGGGCTGTTTTTTGGCATCTCCAAATCCGGCGAGACCACTATGGTCCGGGACAAGATCCGCACAGCCCGGGAAAACGGGGTGTTTACCGTGGCCATTACCGGGGAGCAGGAGAACAGCGTGGGCCGGTACGCCGACCTATGGTTCCGGGTGGAGAACCAGTGGAAGCTGGACGACCAGAACACCATGCCCAACACCTTTTTTCCGCAGGTGATGATGCTCATCGAGCTGATCGCCTACGAGTACCGCCGCCTGTGCATGGAAAACGGCATCAAGTAAGGATGTTTGTGCATTTCGCACAAAAAAATCATGGGTTCTTAAACAAAAGTAATAGAAACGCGTTACTGCTTTGGGTAACGCGTTTTCATTTGTTCAAAAATTGTTTACAGTTGCGTTGTTTTGTGGGATAGTAGCATCACAGACCCGGCCGGGTCCCAGGGGATGGACGCATCCCAGGAGAATGGTTTTTGGAATTGTAAATGAAAAGGAGTCAACCCATGAAGGATAAGGTAATGGATGCATTGCAGCGGTTCTCCAAAGCAATGTTCATCCCCGTTCTGATCCTGCCCATTGCCGGTATTCTCATCGCTGTGGGCAACCTGTTCACCAACGTCCGGCTGCAGGCAGTGTTGCCGTTCCTGAACAACCCGGTCACCATCGGCTTCGGCACGCTGCTGTCCGGTTCGCTCAACGCCATCCTGGGCAATCTGGGCGTTATCTTCTGCGTGGGCCTCAGCGTGGGCCTGGCCAACAAGAAAAAGTCTGAGGCAGGCTTTATCTCTCTGCTGGCTTTCCTGGTGTTCCTCAACGCCATGAACAAGTTTATGAATATGCGTGGTATGCTGGTGGAGGGCAGCCTTTCCGGCACCGGCCAGGCCATGGTCCTGGGTGTCCAGGTGCTGGATATGGGCGTGTTCATCGGCCTGCTGCTGGGCATCGTGGTGGCTTACATCCACAACCGCTTCTGCGAGACCGAGTTCAACAACGCCTTCCAGATCTACGGCGGCACCCGTTTTGTGTTCATCGTGCTGATCCCCGTCATGGTGGTGCTGGCAGTGCTGTTCACCTTTGTGTGGCCGTATGCACAGGCTGGCATCAATGCGCTGGGCGGCTTTATCCGCAGCGCAGGCAACTTTGGCCTGTTCATCTACGGCACGCTGGAGCGTCTGCTGATCCCCACCGGTCTGCACCATCTGGTCTACACCCCCTTCCTGTACACCTCTCTGGGCGGCACTGCCACCGTGGGCGGCCAGGTGCTGGAGGGTGCCCGGAACATCTACTACGCCGAGATCGCTGATCCTTCCGTTGCCGTGCTGAGCCAGTCCGTCATCTGGGACGCTCGCGGCATCTCCAAGATGTTCGGCCTGATCGGTGCCTGCCTGGCCATGTACCAGACCGCTCGCCCCGAGAACCGTGAGAAGATCAAGCCCGTTCTGATCACCGCCGCCGTCACTTCCTTTATTGCCGGCGTTACCGAGCCCATCGAGTTCAGCTTCCTGTTCGTGGCTCCCATCCTGTTTGTGGTCCATGCCGTTCTGGCTGGTTCCAGCTTTGTGGTCCTGAACCTGCTGGGCTGCCGTGCCATCGGCCCCAACGGCTTCATCGACTTCCTGCTGTACAACCTGCCCCTGGGCATTGGCAAGACCCGCTGGCCTGTCTACATCGCTGTGGGCGTGCTGTACTTCTTCCTGTACTATGTGATCTTCCGGGTGCTCATCGTGAAGCTGAACCTCCACACCCTGGGCCGTGAGGCAGAGGGCATGGAGATGAAGCTCCACTCCAAGTCCGAGTACAAGGCCAAGGTGGCTGCTGAGAACGGCACCGCTGCTGCCCCTGCTGCTGACAACACCGTGGACGCTGCTGTCATCGTGGAGGCTCTGGGCGGCAAGGACAACATCCTGAAGGTCACCAACTGCTACACCCGTCTGCGTACCGAGCTGGCAGATCCCGACAAGGTCCAGGACGATGTGCTGAAAAACCAGACCGGTGCTTCTGCCGTGATCCACAAGGGCAAAAATGTCCAGGTGGTCTACGGCCTGAAGGTCAACGCTGTCCGCAAGGCAGTGGACGCTGAGCTGGGCCTCAGCGGCGAAGAATAAGATCTTGCATTCCAACACCCATATCAAAACATCCAGTAAGAGGGAGGTTAATATTCCATGAAAAAGTTTTCCATCGTCATTGCAGGCGGCGGCAGTACCTACACGCCGGGCATCGTCATGATGCTGATGCACAGCCTGGATCGGTTCCCCATCCGCAGCCTGAAGCTCTATGACAACAACCCGGAGCGTCAGAAGACCATTGCAGATGCTGTGGCCCTGGCTATGAAGAAGGTGGCACCGGATGTGGCGTTCAGCTACACCACCGACCCCAAGGAAGCCTTTACCGACGTGGACTTCTGCATGGCCCACATCCGCAGCGGCGGCTATCCCATGCGTGAGCAGGACGAAAAGATCCCCCTGCGCCACGGCGTGGTGGGTCAGGAGACCTGCGGCCCCGGCGGCATTGCCTACGGCCTGCGGAGCATCCCGGACATCATGCAGCTCATTGACTACATGGAGGCCTACAGCCCCAACTGCTGGATGCTCAACTACTCCAACCCTGCCTCCATCGTGGCAGAGGCCTGCCGTGTGCTGCGGCCCAACTCCAAGATCATCAACATCTGCGATATGCCGGTGGGCACCCTGCGCCGCATGAGCTACATCGTGGGCAAGACCCCCAAGGACCTGGACGTGAAGTACTACGGCCTGAACCACTTTGGCTGGTGGACCAGCGTGAAGGGCAAGGACGGCACCGACTACACCCCCCAGCTCATTGACTATGTCAGCAAGAACGGCTATCTGACCCAGAAGGCCATTGAGACCCAGCACATGGATGCCAGCTGGCAGGAGACCCACCGCAAGGCGGCAGACCTGCTGGCTGTCACCCCGGATTGCCTGCCCAACACCTACCTGAAGTACTACCTGTTCCCGGACTATGTGGTGGAGCACAGCGATCCCAACTACACCCGTGCCAACGAGGTCATTGACGGCCGCGAAAAGAACGTGTTTGGTGCTGCCCGTGCCATCACCGCCTCCGGCGAGTTCAAGGGTGACGAGTTCAGCATCGACAACCACGCCAGCTTCATCGTGGACCTGGCCCGTGCCATTGCCTACAACACCCACGAGCGGATGCTCTGCATCGTGGAGAACAAGGGTGCCATCAGCAACTTTGACCCCCACGCCATGGTAGAGGTGCCCTGCCTGGTGGGCAACGACGGCCCCGAACCTCTGTGCCAGGGTGAGATCCCCACCTTCCAGCTGGGCATGATGAACCAGCAGGTAGCAGTGGAAAAGCTGGTGGTGGAAGCCTACTGCGAGCACAGCTATCAGAAGCTGTGGCAGGCTCTGACCCTCAGCAAGACCGTGCCCAGTGCCAAGGTGGCCAAGGAGATCCTGGACGACCTGATCGTTGCCAATAAGGACTACTGGCCCGAACTGCACTAATGACAGCGTTTCGGAAGCGCTGCCCCGGATATTCTCTGTCCCCATGAAGTAAGCCGAAGGGGCTGCTGTATAAAAATCTTCGCAAGGTTTTGCGTGAGCGCTTGAAAAAGCACCAATAAAGCATCAACTCCCCCTGATTTCCCGTTTCGGAAATCAGGGGGAGTTTTTTTCTGCCGCAGAAGATAAAAACACCGACAGCAGCGCAAAAACATCTTCTGACCAGCAGAGAAAGAGGCGGCTGCCATCGGATGCAAGGGGATGCTTTTTGAATTTCACAATTCTTTCACTTTCTTCTTGCCCGCAATACCCTTTCCGATACACCCGGCAAAGCAGACAGTGCACTTCAGCCCGGAATCCTTAAAACCATCCATACACACGGTGTGTTTGGAAAAACAGAACCGATACCTGGTCGATTCCAAGAGCTTCCACCGGAAGCTGTTTGATCCGGCCGATGGACTGATCTCCCATATGGAAGATCACTTCATTGTGCTGGAACAGGTGGATCGGCTTGCGCAGGGGGAGCTGAAGGAACTCACAAGCCTGCTGCAGAACCGTGAAGGCGGCCTGCTGGCGGCGGTGATCAACGAGGCGTCGCAGGAGGCATCGGTCCAGAACGCTGCTGCAGGTTTCTTCCCGGCGCAGATCCGGCTGCCGGCGCTGTCGGAGTGGTCCCTGTCGGACCGGCTGAACCTCATCCGGCGCAACTTCGTGTTCCGCAGCAAGGGCAACCTTGCCAAGCAGATCGGCTGGTATGTGCTGGCCTTCTGCGTCATCACCTGCATCGCCTTTGTGGGAATGTTGTTTCTCTTTCGACCGGTTGCTTGTCGATGTAATTCAATGCATTTCTTTTTGCGCACGCATCTCTATTTCATGAAAATGCCCCCATTCCGGTTGTCCGGAATGGGGGCATATATCAGAGCAGACGGGGGTGCTTTAAGCGTTACGGCTTTTTGTGCTCCGGGTTTTCGCAGCGGCTGTGGCAGGACGCACAGTTGCCGCCGCAGCCCTCGCCCTTCCAGCCGCCGTTCTTGGAGATCCACACAACGGCCAGTGCAAACAGGACGGCCAGCACCAGCAGGGTGATAATTCCACGCAGTGTCAACATTTTAAAAACCTCTTTTCCTGCGGAACGTTTCCGCCTTCAGTATACACGATTTTGCCCCGGAGCGCAACCGGAATACCGCGCGGAAAAAAATTTGAAATTTTTTGAAAATAGGGCTTGCAATTTGCCCGGGGCCGTGCTATAATAATCACGTTCCAATTCGGAGCGCCAAACAAAACAACAGAATATGGAGGATTAGCTCAGCTGGTTAGAGCACCTGCATCACACGCAGGGGGTCTGGGGTTCGAGTCCCTAATTCTCCACCATACAGTTCGTACCCGAACCCGATTCTCTATGAGAAAGGATTCGGGTACGTTTTTTGTTTACGGGAAGTCCTACGGCGAGAGTACGCAGAACGGTAAACAGGAGCAAGTAAAGGCAGGGTATCACCGTGGCGGTGGTATCCTGCCTTTTGTGCGATACCATCTCCGAAATCTTTTTCTTCACTTTTTCTCCTTCATCCAGAATCCCCCTGTCCATCCCGGCAGATGCCGGAACGGGCAGGGGGATTCTGGCTTGTTGAGCGGTTGTGTTAAATCAGGCCGAGGTGCACAAAGGCGTTGTACAGGCCGTCTTTGTTCACATCGTCGGTCACATCGTCGGCGGCGGCTTTGGCTTCTGGGCCGCCGCTGCCCAGAGCCACACTGTACCATAATCATAGAGGGTCCTGGTCTTCGGAACAAGGGTGGAATCTGCCGAAAAACAACGGCTGAGGTTGGTACAGTTGCACAAAGGCGCGCGGCCCTGCAAAGAAGCTGTAAAATTTGCGGGGCGGGGTTGACGAACGGCTCCGGCCGTGGTAAAGTAATGGGCGGAAAAGGCCAAAGTGCCTTTTTACGACAGAAAAACGAGGTGGTCGTCATGGAACCTGCTGGAAGCAGCGGCAGTTTATATCCCCGATCAAAGAACCAGACGGCAGCCTTTTTGCATGCCGGAGAACGGCCCGGCTGTGCGTGAGAACGCACGGTGTGTTTGCCTTCCCCGGAAATGAAAGTGTCCGCTGCCGCCTGGTAAAAAAGGAGGCAGCTTTTTTATGTCTGAAATTTCGATCAATACCCTCAAGACCATGCTGGCGAATCTGGATGACGCCAAAAAATACCAGAGCCTGCGGGATGTGATGGAGACCCTGCCGGCTCCCGACCTGGCCGCCGTGTTCGAGGACCTGCCGGCCGAAAAGCTCCCGGTGCTGTTCCGTCTGTGCCCCAAGGACCTGGCGGCGGATGTATTCACCGAGCTGACCCCTGCCACCCAGCAGAAGCTGATCGACGGCCTGACCGATACCGAGCTGAAGGCCGTGGTGGACGAGCTGTGCGTGGACGATGCGACCGACCTTGTGGAAGAGATGCCGGCCAATGTGGTCAAGCGCATTCTGAGCCAGGCCGACCCCGCCACCCGCCGCATGATCAACGAACTGCTCCAGTACCCGGAGGACTCTGCCGGCGGCGTGATGACCACCGAGCTGATGGAGCTGCGCCCGGACATGACGGTGGCGCAGGCCATGGAGGCCATCCGCCAGAACGGCTTTGACAAGGAGACAATCAACAACTGCTATGTGACCGACGGCAGCCGCAAGCTGGTGGGCGTGGTGTCGCTGCGGGCGCTGGTGCTGGCCAAGGACACCGCAGAACCCATCCGGGACCTGATGGACACCAATGTGGTCAGTGTGACCACCACCACCGACCAGGAGGATGTTTCCCACCTGTTTGAAAAATACGGTTTTCTGGCCATTCCGGTGGTGGACGCCGAAAACCGGCTGGTGGGCATCGTGACCATTGACGATGCCATCAGCATCCTGCAGGACGAGGCCAGCGAGGATATCGCCAAGATGAACGCCATCGGCCCGTCCGACAAGCCCTACTTCAAGCAGAGTATGTGGGACCTGTACAAGAGCCGTGCGCCCTGGCTACTGTTTTTGATGATCAGCGCCACCTTCTCCAGCATGGTCATCCGCGGGTTTGAGGATGCCCTGGCGGCGGTGACGGTGCTGACGGCGTACATCCCCATGCTGACCGATGCCGGCGGCAACGCGGGCAGTCAGAGCACCTCCACCATCATCCGCGGCATGGCGGTGGGCGAGATCCAGCCCCACGACCTGCCCCGCATCCTGTGGAGGGAGAGCCGGGTGGCCCTGCTGTGCGGCGCAACGCTGGCGGTGTGCAACTTTGCAAAACTGCTGCTGTTCGACAAGGTGACCGCCCCGGTGGCGCTGGTGGTGTGCCTGACCCTGATCTGCACCATCCTGCTGTCGCAGCTCATCGGCGGACTGCTGCCCGTGGCGGCAGAAAAGCTGCATGTGGACCCGGCCGTGATGGCATCGCCGCTGATCACCACCATCGTGGATGCCACCACACTGCTGATCTACTTCAACGTTGCAAAGATCGTGCTGCATCTGTAAGCGCAGAGCAGAACGTTACGACCCCCGGAAGCTGTACGCTGCCGGGGGTCATGTTGTTTTTAAAAACAGGAAAAATGCTCTCTTTGTATGGATGATTGTTGCACAGCACAACTTATAAAGTCGTACTCTTTCGACAAAAACTTCCCAAAACGCATTATTTTGTTTCTGAGCTGTGGACATTCTGTGACGATTCGTGCTAAAATGAAACCTGTTCCTCTTCTGCCGCCGCAACCGGCAGAAGCAACAAAAGAACGGAGGTTTTTTCATGTTAGAAAATGTCTTTCATCTGAAGGAAAACCACACCGATGTAAAGACCGAGATCATGGCAGGTATCACCACCTTCATGACCATGGCCTACATCCTTGCGGTCAACCCCAACATCCTGTCGGCTTCCGGCATGGACTCGGAGGCTGTGCTGATCGCCACCGCACTGGCATCCTTTGTGGGCACGGCCCTGATGGCTCTGCTGGCCAACTACCCGTTTGCTCTGGCCCCCGGCATGGGCCTGAACGCCTATTTCTCCTACACGGTCGTGCTGACCATGGGCTACAGCTGGCAGCTGGCCCTGATGGCTGTGTTTGTGGAGGGCATCATCTTCATCGCGCTGTCCCTGACCAATGTGCGTGAGGGCATCTTCAACGCCATCCCCATGACCCTGAAGAGCGCGGTCAGCGTGGGCATCGGCCTGTTCGTGGCCTTTGTCGGCCTGCAGAACGCCAAGCTGATCGTGAACAGCGACTCTACGCTGGTCACCTACCAGCACTTCAAAGGCGAGACCTTCCACAGCGTGGGCGTGGGTGCCATCCTGGCCCTCATCGGCGTGGCCATCACCGCCATCCTGCTGGTGAAGAAGGTCAAGGGCGGCATCCTGTACGGCATCCTGATCACCTGGGTGCTGGGCATCCTCTGCGAGGTCACCGGCATCTATGTGCCCAATGCGGATGCGGGCATGTACAGCGTGATTCCCACCGCTTTTGTCAGCTTTGACTTCTCGGCTCTGGGCAAGACCTTTGGTCAGGTGTTCAAGACGGATTTCTCCGGCGTCGGCATCCTGAACTTCTTTGCCGTCATGTTCTCCTTCCTGTTCGTGGACCTGTTTGACACCCTGGGCACCCTGATCGGCGTGGCATCCAAGGCCGACATGCTCGACGAGGACGGCAAGCTGCCCCGCATCAAGGGTGCTCTGATGGCAGACTCCATCGCCACCTGCGCCGGTGCTGTGCTGGGTACTTCCACCACCACCACCTTTGTGGAGAGCGCTTCCGGCGTGACCGAGGGCGGCCGCACCGGCCTGACCAGCATGACCACCGGTGTGCTGTTCCTGCTGGCTACCATCTTCAGCCCGCTGTTCCTGACCATCCCCAGCTTTGCAACGGCTCCGGCTCTGATCATCGTGGGCTTCTACATGATGGGCTCCGCGGTCAAGATCGACTTCAACGACCCCAGCGAGGGCATCCCCGCCTTCCTGACCATCCTGGCCATGCCCACTGCATACAGCATCTCTGAGGGCATTGCCATTGGTGTGATCTCCTGGACCATCATCAATGTGGTCACCGGCAAGGCCAAGGAAAAGAAGATCAGCCCGCTGATGTATGTGCTGACCGTGCTGTTCATCCTGAAGTACATCTGCCTGTAAGGTTCCATACAAACACAAAGCAAAAAGCTGCTGCTTTCCCGCAAAGGGAGGGCAGCAGCTTTTTTGTCTGTGGAGCTTATTGGTGCCGACGGGGGCGGATGTGCACCTCGGGAATGGCCACGTTGTCGTAATGGATGGGGTCCTCGGCGTGAGGATGCTCCCCGGTGGCATGAGAGGTGTCTTCTGCGGGGTGGTGTACCTTTCCGGTATGGACCTCCGGCAGAGCCACCGTTTCCTCCGAATGAGACTTGTCCGGCTTGCTCCAGATCTTTTGTTGGAACCACATCTTCAGGTGGTGTTTCAGCGACATGATGATGCTCCTTTCCCGGTGTGCAGGGGCACACCGAAAGTTCAAGACAGGATCAGATAAAGTTGATGAATACCGTAATGACAAGGCTGTTGATGAAATCCGCGAACAGACTGCCCACCAGCGGGATGAGCAGATAGGCCTTGACGGAAGGGGAATACTTGTCGCACACGGCCTGCATGTTGGCCATGGCGTTGGGGGTGGCACCCATGCCGAAGCCGCAGGTGCCGGAAACGATGACGGCCGCGTCGTAGTCGCGGCCCATGACGTTGTACACGATCGTAAAAGAATACAGGATCATGAACAGGGTCTGACCGGCCAGCAGCACCACCAGCGGCAGAGCCAGCTCGGCCAGCTGCCAGATCTTCAGGGTGATCATGGCCATGCCAAGGAAGAGCGACAGGCAGATGCCGCCGATGTCGTTGATCTCGCCCATATATACCGTGAACCTGCCGCCGTATTCGCCCAGATTGCGGATGCAGGCGGCGGCGATCATGGCACCGATGTAGATGGGAAAGGTCATGCCGGTCAGGCTGAGCAGCTTGCTCAGCACCGTGCCGATGCCCATGGCGATGATCAGCTGGAAGCTGGCGGCGGGGTACATGCTGCTGTGACGCTCGTGCTTGATCTCTTCTTCCACCAGCAGGCTGTCGTCCTCGGGCACGATGGTGTCCAGCAGGTGGTGGCGCTCAATGAGCATCTTGCCGAGCGGGCCGCCCATCATGCTGCCGGCGATCAGGCCGTAGGTGGCGGCGGCGGTGCACAGGGTGGTGGCACCCTTGATGCCAAAATCCTCCAGCACCGGGCCAAAGGCACCGGCGGTGCCGTGGCCGCCCACCATGGGGATGGAGCCGGTGCAAAGGCCCACCAGCGGGTCCACACCCAGCAGGTTGGCCAGCCCAACGGCCAGGAAGTTCTGGCTGACGATCAGCACGATGACGACGCCCAGGAACACGATCATGGCCTTGCCGCCGCTTTTCAACACCTTGAGGTTGGCCTGAAAGCCCACCGAGGTGAAGAACATGACCATGCACACCTCTTTGAGGGTGTCGTCAAAGGCGAACTCTGCCACGCCGGTCACATAGCAGATGCAGGTGAAAATGGCAAACAGCACGCCGCCGATGACCGGCGCGGGGATGCAGAATTTATCCAGCAGGCGCACCCGTTCCCGCAGAAACTTGCCCAGCATCAGCACCAGCACCGCAAGGGCTAGGGTCTGATACATATCCAATTCGATCTTCATTGCTTTCCCTCGATTTCCCGGCAGACTCAGTCCACCGTAATTCCGGCCTGCTTATACCAGGCCGCTGCGCCTGCGTGGAAGGGGATGCCAACGCCCTCTACTGCGTCGGTCTCCGGGTCCAGTGCAAGGCCAAGCTGCTCTTCCAGCGCTTCCCGGCTGGAGAACAGCAGTTCGGTGAGCTGCTGCACCTGCTTTGCGGGCAGAGAATCGCTGGCCAGCAGAACAGCTTTGACGCCCACGGTCTGCACGTCGGCGTCCTGGCCGGGATAAGTGCCGGCCGGGATGGTGACCTCACGGTAGGCGTTGTAGCTGCTCAGCAGGCGCTGCGCCGCGGTGCCGTCCACATTCAGCAGGCGGATGCCGCATTCGCCTGCCAGCTCGGTGACCACCGGGCTGGGGGTGCCGACTGTGATGACGATGGCGTCGATCTTACCGGCCTTGAGCTGGTCGGCAGCGTCGGTATAGTTCAGGTTGATGGTGTCCACCAGGCGGTCGTTCAGGCCGTAGGCAGACAGGATCTGAAGGGCATTCTGCTCGGAGCCGGATTCCTCCGCGCCGATGCTCACGGTTTTGCCCTGCAGGTCCTCGATGGACTGGATGTCCGAGTCGGCCCGCACGATGACCTGACAGGCCTCGGTGTACAGGGCTGCTACCGCGCCGAAGCCGCGGATGTCCTCCTCCTCTGCAAAAATGCCGGTCTGGTTGCAGGCGTCCTGTGCAAGGTCGGCCTGCGCAATGGCCAGCTGCAGGTATTCGCCGGTGAGCAGGCGCAGGTTGGCGGCCGAACCGGCGGTGGTCCGGAGCTCGATGGTGCCGTTGGAAGTCTCGTTTTCCAGCGCGGCAAACTGCTCACCAAAATTGTGGTAGACACCACCCTCGCCGGCAACGCCAAAGCGCAGACGCTTGACCGTCTCGGCGGCAGAGCAGCCGGTGAGCAACAGTGCGGCCAACATACAACCGGCCAGCAGTGCCGCGATCCATTTGCGTTTCATACTTTTATACACCCCTTTTTCCGCTGCCGCAAACCCGGCAGCTTCTTATTATCACAAGGCTGGAAATTAGCGCAACAGTAGCAGCATATCTGCGATATGCAAACCAACGTTGTTGCTGTTGCATTAAAAAGTTGGTTTGCTATAAAGTATAGTCATATTGCGGATGAAATGCAATCACTTTTGCAAAAGTATGCAGCGAAGAAGCGTTGGGCAGGGCATCAAAAAAGGCTCCTCCGTTTCCGGAGGAGCCGGACAGATTCAGCCACCGAACAGGCCAAAGAAGCTGGTGTGGGTCACGCCCAGGATCAGAAACAGGGCGATGAGCGCAAACAGCACCCCGATGATGATGTCCATCTGATGGACGGTGAGGGGAAAATGATCGTAGAGCTTTTCCTTGGGATTGACAAAGTTCTTGTCGCCGTTGTCAAGCAGGGACTTTTTGCCTTGTTCAAAGTCGGCCCGCTGATCGGCAAGCTCGGCCTGCTCTTGTGCCAGCTGTGCTTCGCGGGCAGCCAGAACGGCTTCGCGCCGGGCAAGCTCTGCCTCGCGCTCGGCAGGGGTGAGGTCTTTTTGTGCCATACTGCACCTCCTGATGGTTGCTGCTTTTATGATAGCACACAAACATGAACAAAAAAAGGGGCCGCCCGCCCAAAAGGCAGACGGCCCACAGAAGAGAGGGCTTACTTCTTTGCCAGGTACTTGCGGATATCAATGGCCACAGCCACGATGATGACAAGGCCCTGCACGATGTAGGTGTAAGAGGAGTTGACGTTCATGAACTGCAGAGCGACCTTCATCAGCTCAAAGACCAGAACGCCGACCAGAACGCCGGGCACGGTGCCGACGCCGCCGGTGGTGGAAACACCGCCGATGGTGCAGGCTGCGATGGCGTCCAGCTCATAGCCCATTGCAGTGTTGACGGATGCGCCGCCGGACTTTGCAGCCAGCAGGCAGCCTGCCAGACCGAACATGCAGGAAGCCAGGATGTAGATGCGGATCTTGGTAGCGTGCACGTTGACACCGGCCACCTCAGCAGCAGCCTCGTTGCCGCCGATGGCGTACATGTACTTGCCGTGACGGGTCTTGTTGTACAGGAACCAGAAGCACGCGGCCACGACCAGAGCGATCCAGATCAGCACGGGGATGCCGATGATGGTGTTGGAGGCCAGGGAGGTGAAGTTCTTGTTCAGGGAGCCAATGGGGGTACCGCCGGTGTACACCAGGCAGATACCGTAGACCACCTGCTGCATGCCCAGGGTTGCGATGAAGGGCTGCACCTTCAGGTAGCTGACCACCAGACCGTTGCACAGACCGACGATGGCGCAGATGGCGATGACCAGGATGAACACCACCGGGGTGGGCAGGGTGTGCATGTTGGGGTAGAACTTACCGGCTGCGCCCTCGGTCTGCGCAAAGATGCAGGCCAGGCAGGCGGCAAAACCAGCCAGACGACCGGCCGACAGGTCGTTGCCGGTGGTGATCAGGCAGCCGGAAATACCCAGTGCGATGATGTAGCGGATGGACACGTTCTTGAACAGGTTGATCATGTTCGTGCCCGAGAAGAAGTTGGGATGCATGATGCCGACGATCAGGGACACGGCCAGCATCATCACGATAATGGCGTTGTTGCTGAACCATTTGGCCACAGCCTTGCCATTCAATTTTTTGGTAGCTTCCACGATAGACAGCCTCCTTATTTACTGATTCGCCGCAGCGGTGGGTGCGGTCTCGAACTGGGTGGCCAGAGCCATGATGTTTTCCTGGGTGGCGTCCTTGCCGTCGATGAAGCCGGTGATGCGGCCATCGCACATGACCATGACACGGTTGGACATACCGATGATCTCGCTCATTTCGGAGGAGATCATGATGATGCTCTTGCCCTGCTTGGCCAGCTCGGCAATGATGCAGTAGATCTCGTACTTGGCACCGACGTCGATGCCGCGGGTGGGCTCGTCCAGGATCAGCACATCGGGGTTGTTGGCCAGCCAGCGGGCGATCAGCACCTTCTGCTGGTTGCCGCCGGACAGGCTCTTGATCTGGGTCTTGGGGCTGGGCACCTTGATGGCCATCTTTTCCTTATTGGTCGCCACCAGATCCAAAATCTTCTTGTCATCCAGCATGATGGGGCCCTTGCGCAGAGCGTCCAGCGATGCAATGGAGATGTTGTCGGCCACGCTCAGCACACCCATGATGCCGGTGGCGCGGCGGTCCTCGGTCAGCAGAGCCACGCTCTTGCGGATGGCGTCGCGGGGCTGCTTGATGGTGACCTCTTCGCCCTTGATCCACACCTTGCCGGAGGTGTGGGCACGCAGGCCGAAGATGCCTTCCATCAGTTCGGTACGCTGGGCACCCACCAGACCGGCCACGCCCAGGATCTCGCCCTTTTTCAGCTCAAAGCTGCAGTGGCGGAAGGAGCGGGGATGGATGGAGGTGAAGTCCTCCACCTTCATCAGCACTTCGTCGGAGGGATGATTCTCCAGCGGGGGGAACAGGTTGGACAGCTCACGGCCGACCATCTTGGCGATGATCTGCTCCTTGGTCATGTTCGCCACTTCCCACTTGCCGATGTACTGGCCATCGCGCATGATGGTGACTTCGTCGGCGATGACCTTGATCTCGTCCATCTTATGGCTGATGTAGACCAGTGCGACGCCCAGAGCCTTCAGCTCCCGCATGATGCGGAACAGGGATTCCACTTCGTTTGCGGTCAGGGAGGAAGTGGGCTCGTCCAGGATCAGCACCTTGCAGTTTGCGGAAACGGCCTTGGCGATTTCCACCATCTGCATCTGAGCGATGCTCAGGGAGCCGAGCTTTGCATGGGGGTTGATGTCCAGCTTCAGCTTCTTGAGCAGCTCCTCGGTGTCCTTGTACATTTTGGGGTGATCCACCACGGTGATGGGGCCATAGCTCTTGGTGGGGTAGCGCCCCAGCCAGATGTTCTCGGCCACGGTACGGGCCGGGATGGGCTGCAGCTCCTGATGCACCATGGCAATGCCGCGGTTCAGTGCATCCAACGGGGTGGGGATGGTGACTTTTTCGCCTTCGTATTCGATCTCGCCCTCGTCCATCTTGTAAATGCCGAACATGCATTTCATCAATGTGGACTTACCGGCGCCGTTTTCACCCATCAGCGCCATGACCTTGCCCGGGCGAAGCTCCAGCTGTGCGTGATCCAGCGCTTTGACGCCGGGGAAGGTCTTGACCACGCCTTTCATTACCAGACGGTATTCTGACATTCCGCAGAAGCCTCCTTTTCTTTTTTCAGGCCGCAGAAAAACCTTTTTTCAAAACAAGGCGCGTGCGCGGAGAAATTTCTCGCACGCACGCGCTTTATAGCTTTTATCAAGCCGTCAAGGTCCACTGCGTACCTTGCATTTGCAATCGGGGAACTTTGGTCTTACTTCACATACTGAGATGCGTTGTCCTTGGTGACCTTGACATAGTCGACCCAGTAGTACTGCTCGACAGCGGAGCCTTCGACGTACAGCTTGGTAGCCTCGGCAGCTGCGGTGGCCTGGCCCACGTCATCGTTCAGCACGGTACCGGTCATGTTGCCGTCCAGAACGTCCTGAACAGCCTCGGCCAGTGCATCGACGCCGACCAGATAGATGTCCTTGCCGACGGTGCGGCCGGCCTGCTGGATGGACTGCAGAGCGCCCAGTGCCATTGCGTCGTTGTTGCAGAAGACGACTTCGATCTTCTCGCCGTACTGTGCCAGAGCGTTTGCGACGTCCTGCTGTGCGGTGGTCTGGTCCCAGTTGTCCAGGTACTCGTACAGGCACTCGACTTCCTTGCCGGCGTCGGTCAGAGCCTTGATGGAGTACTCGGTGCGGTACTGAGCATCGATGTTCTCGGGGTCGCCCTTGCACATGATGTAAGTGATCTTGCCGTCGCCGTTGATATCGCCCTGGGTCTCGGTCTCCAGGATCAGCTCGCCCTGGTAAGTACCGGACTGACGTGCGTCAGCGCCGACGTAGCAGCACTTGTCTGCGTAGGAGTCCAGAACGCTCTTGTCGGGCTCACGGTTGATGAAGACGATGGGAGTCTCAGAGGGCTTGATGGTATCAACGATGGTCTGAGCGGAAGTGGTCTGGACGGGGTTGATGACCAGGACGTCCACGCCCTGCTGCAGGAAGGTGTTGATCTGCTCGGTCTGGGTGTTCTGGTCGTTCTTGCCGTCCATGATGGTGACGGCGTAGCCCATGTCCTTCAGGTACTCTTCCAGATCGGTGCGGTACAGGGTCATGAAGTTATCAGCGAACTGATAGATGCAGACACCGATGTTGGCAGAGCCGGCAGCAGAAGCAGCGGTGCTGGAAGCAGCAGCGGAAGAAGCAGTGGAAGCAGCAGTAGAGCTGGCGGAACCGCCACATGCGGTCATGGCAGCGGTTGCGCCCACGACAGCAGAAGCCTTCAGGAAGTCACGACGAGAAATCATTTTCATAATTGTGTTCTCCTTCATTCGTATCATAGCAATTTCACAGGCGCATTTATTGCACGCACCTGGATTTCCTGTTTGTATTATAACCGCCTGCGAAGAGGTCTGCAAGAGAACAAGTCCACAAGAATCTGAGATTTCTTTTGTGCTGTTTCAACAAAAGGAATTTTCAAAGGACAAAATAATTTCCGTAACAAGCACAATTTTTCATAAACGTGCAACTTCTGGATAAATCGGTCGGAGCAGGGTCGGATTTCTTTCAAAAAGATTACAAAATGTTGCATGACACGGTTCGACCCTTCCGGACAGAAACCGTGCAGCTCCCGGAAATTACCGGGAGAACTGAAAAAACTTTTCAACTGTGGGGACTTTCCGGCAAACCGCTGCCGGGCAGCGCGCCCCGCAGTTTTTTGCGCTCCGGACGGAATTACTGCAAACGGATTTCTGGAAGAAAAAACAGCTTTTTCTGAAAGATGCGATAGAACGGAGTTTTTTAAGGCTCAAAATTATACGATTTGAAAAAATTGTGTTCAAAAATACGAAATGGTCCTGAAAAAGCACACACTGTTGCGGCAGCACGAGGCGTGGTAAGCTGTTGCCATAGCCCGGAGCCGCCGGGCAGAAAGGAGGAACCAACACGAACCATGGGGCAGAGGAAAACGTCCAAGGGGCTGGACAGCCTGAGCCGGGCCACCGACATCCTGAGCACGCTTCTGGCACAGCAGGTGCGGGAACTGAATGCCCGGCAGCGGGAGAACCGCCGCAGCGGGGCAGAGGACCCCGGGACGATGAAGGGCCTGAAGGAGGCCACGGCGGTGCTGAAGGATCTGGCTGCGGTGGCGCGGTCGCTGAACGACCAGGGCGTGCAGGCGGAAGGAACGGAGAGCGGTGTGGTGCTGCTGCCGCGGGTGGAGGAGGAAGAACCATGAACACAGAGGAACACCGGACCCCGGTGGTGTGGCGGCCCCAGCCCCGGCAGGCTGAGTTCATGCGAAGGCCGGAGCCGGAAGCACTGTACGGCGGCGCGGCCGGCGGCGGAAAAAGCGATGCATTGGTCATCGAGGCACTGCGTCAGGTGGATACTCCGCATTACAGAGCGTTGATCCTACGCAAAACATACCCGCAGTTGTCGGATCTGGTGGACAAAAGCCAGATGTACTACCGCCGGGCCTTTCCACAGGCGCAGTACAACGCCACGGCCCATGTGTGGAACTTCCCCAGCGGGGCCAAGATCTACTTTGGCTCCATGCAGTATACCAAGGACCGCACCAATTACCAGGGCAAGGCCTACGACTTCATCGGCTTTGATGAGCTGACCCATTTTGAATGGGAAGAGTACAGCTACATGATGAGCCGCAACCGCCCCACCGGGCCGGGCACCCGGGTGTACATGCGGGCCACCACCAACCCCGGCGGCATCGGCCACGGGTGGGTGAAGGCGCGGTTCATCACCCCGGCCCCACCCGGCACGCCCATCGTGGAGGAATACACGGTGCGGCGGCCGGACGGCACCGAACAGAAGCTGCAGCGGGCAAGGGTGTTCATCCCTTCCAGCATTTTCGACAACCCGGCTCTGCTGCAGAACGATCCCGGTTATCTGGCCAGCCTGGCTGCCATGCCGGAAGCGGAAAAGCAGGCGCTGCTCTATGGCAGCTGGGACAGCTTTTCCGGCCAAGTGTTCACCGAGTGGCGCAACGACCCGGCCCACTATCAGGATCAGCGCTGGACCCATGTGATCGCCCCCTTTGCCATCCCAAAGCACTGGCAGATCTACCGGGGGTTCGATTTCGGGTTTTCCAAGCCGTTCTCGGTGGGATGGTATGCGGCCGATGAAGAGGGGCGGCTCTACCGCATCAAGGAGCTGTACGGCTGCACCGGCCGCCCCAACGAGGGCCTGCGCATCGACCCGGTGGAACAGGCCCGGCGCATCCGGGAGGCGGAGCAGAACGACCCCGTGCTGCGGGGGCGGGTGATCCATGGCGTTGCCGACCCGGCCATCTTTGATGAGAGCCGGGGCGAGAGCATCGCGGCCATGATGGAGCGGAGCCCCAACTTCCTGCACTGGAAGCCCGGCGACCACATCCGCCTTGCGGGAAAGATGCAGTTCCACTACCGGCTCAACTTTGACGCCGACGGCCGCCCGATGCTGCAGGTGTTCAATACCTGCAAACATTTCATCCGCACGCTGCCGAACCTCGTGTACGACGAGAGCAACGTGGAGGATATCGACACCCGGCAGGAGGACCACATTTATGATGAGTGCCGGTATGTGCTGATGGAGAACCCCATCAGCCCGCCGGCCCGGCGCACGGCCCTGCCGCCGCCGGATGACCCGCTGGACCTGCACCGGCAGGCAAGATTTTACAGGATCTGAAGGAGAAGAACGATGGACGATTATCAGAACGAAGCGATGCCGGTGGGTGCGGCGGAGGTGGCTGCGGCCACACAGACCCTGCAGCGTTACAAGGCCGGCAAGGCGGCACTGGACAGGCGTCTGGTGGACAACGAACTGTGGTTCCGCATGGGACACTGGAAGAACTACCAGAACCCCATGATGCCCGGCAAGGCGCAGCCCAGCAGTGGATGGCTGTTCAACAGCATCGCCAACAAGCACGCCGATGCCATGGACAACTACCCCGAGCCCATGGTGCTGCCCCGGGCGGCAGACGATCAGGCCACGGCGCAGGCGCTTTCCAGCGTGCTGCCGGTGGTGCTGGAACAGGCAGATTACGAGCAGGTGTACAGCGACTGCTGGTGGCGCAAGCTCAAGCAGGGCACCGGGGTCACCGGTGTGTTCTGGGACCCGGCAGCCCGGGGCGGCGTGGGGGATATTGCGGTGCGGGCCATGAACTTGCTGATGCTCTACTGGGAGCCGGGCGTAGCGGACATCCAGGACTCACCGGATTTTTTCAGCCTGAGCCTGGAGGACACCGCACAGCTCACGGCCCGCTACCCACAGCTGGCAGGCCACACCGCCGGGGTGCTGGATGTGCCCCGCTACATCCACGAGGACGGCGCGGACACCGCTTCCCGCAGTGTGGTGGTGGACTGGTACTATAAGCGCCCGGACGAAAGCGGCCGCATGGTGCTGCACTACTGCAAGTTCTGCAACGGGGTGGTGCTGTACGCCAGCCAGAACGACCCGGCACTGGCACAGCGGGGCCTGTACGACCACGGGCAGTACCCCTTCGTATTCGATCCGCTGTTCATGGAAGAGGACAGCCCGGCGGGTTTTGGCTACATCGACGTGATGAAGGATTGCCAGACCGCCATCGACCAGATGAACCATGCCATGGACGAGAACGTGCTGCTGTCGGCCCGGCAGCGCTATGTGCTCAGCGACACCGCTGGGGTCAACGAAGAAGAGCTGGCCGACCTGAGCCGGGACATCGTGCATGTGGTGGGCCGTCTGAACGACGACAGCTTCCGCCCGCTGCAGACGGCCGGTCTGCAGGGCAGCAGTCTGAGCTACCGTCAGAGCCGCATCGAGGAACTGAAGGAGATCAGCGGCAACCGCGACATGACCCAGGGCGGCACCACCGGCGGTGTGACGGCAGCCAGTGCCATTGCGGCCCTGCAGGAAGCCGGAAGCAAACTGAGCCGTGATATGCTCAAGAGCGCCTACCGGGCCTTCTCCCGCCAGTGCTACCTGATGATCGAGCTGATGCGGCAGTTCTATGATGAACAGCGCATCTTCCGCATCGTGGGGCCCAGCGGTGAGAACCAGTTTTTGCCCTTCTCGGCGGCAGCCCTGCGCCCGCAGCCGGTGCGCGAGGTGGGCGGCGTGGAGCTGGGCAGCCGGGAGCCCATTTTTGACATCGTGGTCAGCGCGGCCAAGAAGAGCACCTTCAGCCGCCTGAGCCAGAACGAGACGGCAAAGGAGTGCTATCAGCTGGGCTTTTTCGACCCCGCCAATGCCGACGCGGCCTTGGCGGCGCTGGAAATGATGGACTTTGAGGGCATCGAGAAAGTGCGCCAGCGGGTGCGGCAGAACGGCACACTGGCCCAGAAGCTGGTGCAGCTGCAGCAGGCGGTCCCGCCGCAGACCGGCACCGGTGGTGCGGTGCTGCCCGGCAGTCTGCCGGTGGCCGCTGCGGCCCGCGCCATGAACGTGAAACTGTAAGGAGGTGAAACAAGAATGATGAAAGTATGTTACAGCGAGCTGGATGGCCCCGAGGGCCTGAGCTGCCGACTGGAGGCTGCCGGACATGCAGGCTTTGCCCCTGCCGGGCAGGACATCGTGTGCGCCGGGGCAAGCACCCTGATGCAGGCACTGGTGTACCTGCTGGCCGGGGAAGAAAATGCCCATGCCGATGCCTGGGAGGAACCGGACGGGCCGCGTCTGGCCGTGCAGGCCGACGCACCCTGTGCCGCATGGGTGCAGGGTGCCTTTGAGCTGGCCAAGGCGGGGTTCACCCTGCTGGCCGAGCGCTACCCGGACAACGTCCGCTTTGCGGATGTGAGCCGCCGGGGCGAACAGAGCATGATGGACCTGCAGATGTTTGCAGAAGAGGCAGCGCCTGCGGCCCCGGCCCTGAGCCCGGCACAGGCCCGGCAGGCCGTTGCCTCCGGGACGATGGAACCGGGGGAGAAAACTGCGCAGCCGGTGCCGGAAGCAAAACCGGATCTGGAGCCGACCGAACCGGAGACGCCCCAGCCGGAGCTGCCCCGCCCGGCGGTGCCGCCCCTGCCGCTGCAGGCCCGAAACGCGGTGCGGGAGCTGCATGCCCGCTGGGCGGCTGAGGAAGCCGACCTGCGCCGCAGCCAGCCGGAGTTCCGCCTGCAGGAGGAGCTGAAGAACCCGGAGATGCGCCGCCTGATGCAGCTGCCCGGCATGCGGATGCGGGACGCCTACCGTCTGGCCCACTACGACGAGAACCTGCACCGTGCGGCACAGGCCGTGGAGCAGGGCGTGGTGCAGCGCATCCAGCAGCGGGCCGCCCGCCCCGCAGAAAACGGCATCCGCCCCGGTGGTGCGGCCACGGTGCACCCGGATGTGGCCAGCATGACCCGCGCCCAGCGCGAAGCCTTGGAGCGCCGTGTGCTGCACGGTGCTCAGATCGAACTGTAAACCCGACAAGAGAAAGGAAAAACGTATGATGAACTTCAACATCCAGCTGTTTGCCGACAACCTGCAGAACACCACGGCCACCATGTCCAAGGAGATGAAGACCTTCTATGAGAAGCGTCTCATCGACCAGGCAGAGCCGCGTCTGGTGCATGACCAGTTCGCGGATTACTACCCGGTGCCCCAGAACGGCGGCAAGACCATCGAGTTCCGCAAGTACGACAGCCTGCCCAAGGCCACCAC
>ENA-UOJO01002211-UOJO01002211.1-human-gut-metagenome-genome-assembly--contig:-P57-NODE-2211-length-21563-cov-8.217686_pt1 | contig 21563 bp, 10 predicted proteins | sample MGYA00242351_ERZ723898 | MGnify/ENA metagenome assembly ERZ723898 | reverse complement strand
AGTAGAATTATAAAAAGTATCTGTATTATTAACTGGCCATTCCCAGAAAAAAGATATAATATCCACAGTATTTGTATTAGCTGTGTATAAACAAGAGTCATTTTGCGAAATATCCACAAGTGAATTATTAATATAAATATTTAAATTTTCCGGAATATTAGAATGTGAACTTAGAATTTTAAAATTAATATTTTTAGTGGATTTAACTATTAGAGAAAAGAAACCATATGAACCGTGGTATAAGTTTATTATTATATAGACTATTGGGATTAGCAGTTGAAATTAAGTTAATATTTATAGAACTTTGGGATAAAGTAAAATGATAAATGTAAAATATTAAAAATACGAATAAAATAAAAAATAGTAAAAATTTTTTCATGAAATCTCCTAAAAAAGCTTGAATTAAGTAAAAAAATTATAATAAAAAATGTTAGCCTTGTCAATAATAAAAAATATAATAATTGTAAATAATAACGATATATGATAGAATTAGCATGATAATTTAACAAAAGATTGGAGGGGAGAAGATGATTTATACAGTTACATTTAACCCAGCACTAGACTACATTTTAGAACTAGATAAATTGGAAATTGGAAAAATACAAAAGTCTAAAACGGAATTAATACTTCCGGGAGGAAAAGGGATAAATGTTTCTACAGTATTAACTAATTTAGAGATTGATAATATCGCATTAGGATATAAAGCAGGATTTGTAGGAGCAGAGCTAGAAAGATTATTAAGAAATATGAATGTAAAGACCGATTTTATAGACTTAGAAGAAGGAAATTCGAGAATAAATGTAAAAATTTCGGGAGAAGAAGAGACAGCGATAAATACTAATGGACCACAGATAAGTGAAAATAAGATTTTAGAGTTATTAGAGAAACTAAAAACTCTAAATGAGAATGACTATTTGGTTTTATCTGGTAGTATACCAAGCTCAATTAAAGATGATATATATGAAAAAATATGTAGCATTGTAAAAAAACAAAATGTAAAAATAGTTGTAGATGCAACAAAAAACTTATTAGTACAAGCTTTAAAATACAATCCATTTTTAATTAAGCCAAATAATGAAGAATTAGGAGAAATTTTTGGTGTAGAAATACATACTAAAGAAGATGCCTATGTATATGGTAAAAAATTAAAAGAAATGGGAGCGCAAAATGTACTAGTTTCGATGGGTAAAATTGGTGCAGCATTAATTGATGAAGCAGGTCAAGAATATTTCATAAAATCTCCAGAAGGAAAAAGAGTAAATACAGTTGGTTCGGGAGATTCTATGGTAGCAGGATTTATAGCAGGATTTTTAAAATATAATAATTACAATGATGCCTTAAGAATGGGAGTGTCAGCAGGATCAGCTAGTGCTTTATCAAAATATTTAGCAACTAAAGAAGAAGTATACAATTTATTTAATAATATTTAACAAAGGAGGAAGAAAATGAGAATTACAGATTTATTAAGCAAAGATGGAATCGAGCTTAATGTAAATGCAAAAGATAAAAATGACATAATTAACAAGATGACAAAATTAATGCTAAAAACAGGAAGAATCACTGATTTAAATGCATACACAGAACTTGTATTAAAAAGAGAAGAAGAAGGAAGTACTGGTGTAGGAGAAGGAATTGCAATCCCACATGGTAAAGGTGATTGTGTAACTGAACCTGGTTTAGTAGCAATGGTAGTGCCAAACGGTGTTGAATATGATGCGCTAGATGGTAAGCCAGTTAATCTATTATTTATGATAGCTGCTCCAAATACTAGTGATAATGTACATCTAGATGTGTTAAGTAGATTATCTACAATGTTAATGGATACAGAATTTAAAAATAAATTAATTTCAGCTAAAAGCAAAGAAGAATTTTTAAATATAATAAATGAAACAGAAAATGAGAAATTTAAAGAAGAAACAAAACAAGAGCAAGGCTATGAAATATTAGGAATAACAGCTTGCCCTACAGGAATTGCACATACTTATATGGCTGCAGAAGCTTTAGAAAATGCAGGTAAAGAAGTAGGACATCTTGTAAAAATAGAAACACAAGGACAATCTGGAGTTAAAAATAAACTAACAAAAGAAGAAATAAAAAATGCAAAAGCAATAATAATTGCAGCAGATATAGATATTGACTTATCAAGATTTAAAGGTAAGAAGATTTTAAAAGCAAAAGTTGCAGATGGAATTCATAAACCAAAAGAGTTAATAGAAAAAGCTTTAACAGATAAAAATATTCCAGTTTATCAAGGTAATGGAAAAGACGATTCTGAATATGAAAATTCAGATGGTGTAGGAAGCAGAATATACAGACATTTAATGAATGGTGTAACACATATGTTACCATTTGTAGTTGGTGGAGGTATATTAATTGCAATAGCATTCTTATTAGATGATTATTCTATTGATCCATCTAACTTTGGTATGAATACGCCTATTGCTGCTTTCTTTAAAACAATTGGTGGTATTGCTTTTGATTTCATGTTATGTATTTTGTCTGGATATATAGCAATGAGTATAGCAGATAGGCCAGGGTTAGCAGTAGGCTTCGTAGGAGGAGCTGTTGCAAAAGCTGGTACAACATTTGCATCATTAACAAATCCAGATGTAACTTTGGTAAGCTCTGGATTTCTAGGGGCATTAATTGCAGGTTTTATTGGTGGATATGTAGTTCTTTTATTAAGAAAAGTATTTTCATTCTTACCAAAGAGCTTAGAGAGTGTAAAACCAATATTAATTTATCCTGTTGGTGGTATTCTTTTAATAGGACTAATAATGCTTGCTATTAACCCTGTAGTTGGAGCAATTAATACAGCATTAAATAATTTCTTATCATCAATGCAAGGAGCAAATAAAATAATATTAGGAGCTATTTTAGGAGGAATGATGTCTGTTGACTTAGGAGGACCAGTTAATAAAGCATCATATACATTTGGAACAGGAATGCTTGCAGAAGGACATTATGATATTATGGCTGCAGTTATGGCTGGTGGTATGGTAGCACCACTTGCAATTGCATTACTTGCAACATTCTTCCCTAAAAAATTACCAAAGAAAGATAGACAATCTGCTTTATTAAACTACATTATGGGATTCTCATTTATTTCAGAAGGTGCAATACCATTTGCATCAGCAGATCCAATTCGTGTAATTGTTTCTTGCGTAATTGGTTCAGCAGTTGCAGGATCTTTATCAATGTTATTTAATTGTACATTGATGGCTCCACATGGTGGAATATTCGTTTTACCAGTGGTAGGAAATGCAGCACTATACTTATTATCAATAGTTATAGGATCTGTAGTTGCAATGCTTATATTAGCAGCATTAAAGAAAAATGTTTGGAGTAAAGGAGATGAAGTAAAAAATGTTAAGTAAAACTTTTACATTAGAAAGCGAAACAGGTTTACATGCAAGACCTGCTACAGAACTTGCCAAAATAGCTATGAAATATCCATGTGACATAAAATTAATAGCTAATGGTAAAACTGTAAATGCAAAATCTCCATTAATGATTATGTCTGCAGGTATAAAACAAAAGACAGATGTAGAAGTACAATGTGATGGGGAAAAAGAAGAAGAAGCAATGAAAGAAATAGAGGAAGCTTTTAAAAATAATTTTGGAGAATAATAAACAAAAGAGGAGATAAATATGTTAAAAGGTAAAGGTGTATCAAAGGGTATTGGGATTGGACATACTAAAGTATTAAAACACGAAGAAGTAAAACTTACAGACTTTAAAGTTGAAGATAAAGAAAATGAATTAAGTTATTTTAAAAAATGTCTAAATAATGTAATAGAAGATACTAGGGAAGTTTTAGAAAAACTTTCTGGAACAGAAGCAGATATTATGAATGCTTATTTGATGATATTACAGGACCCTACACTAACTAAAGAAACAGAAAGACTAATACAAGAAGATGGATATAATGCAGGATATGCTACAAAAGTAGGATTTGAAACAGTTGAAGAAGTTTTTAAAAATATGGACGATGAATATATGTCTGCAAGAGCATCTGATATAGAAGACATGAAAAATAAAGTTGTAAATAAAATTATTGATAAAGCTGAATTAGATTTAACTAATTTACCAGAAAACACAATTTTAGTTGGAAAAGACTTATCTACATCAGATACTGCTAAATTAAAGTTAAATTCTGTTGCAGGAATCATAATAGAAAATGGTAGCGAAAATTCTCATGTTTCTATTATGGCTAGAACTCATGAGATTCCTGCAATAGTTGGAGCTAAAGGAGCTTTAGATAGTATAAATGATGATATTTATATTGCAATAAATGGAGCAACAGGGGAAATATTTTTAGAGCCAACAGAAGAAGAAATTGCTAAATTAGAAAAAATCCAAAACGAGTTAAAAGACGAGAAGGGAAGTTTAGCAAAATTTAAGAATAAGAAGAGTATTACTAAAGATGGATATAAAACAGAAGTAGTAGCAAACATAGGAACTCCTAAAGATATGGATGCAGTTATCGAAAATGGTGCAGAAGGAGTTGGTCTATTTAGAAGCGAATTTATATATATGGATTCTGAAAGTATGCCAACAGAGGAAGAACAATTTGAAGCATATAAAGAAGTTCTAGAAAAAGCAGATGGCAAGAGAGTTATTGTTCGTACATTAGATATTGGTGGAGATAAAGATTTAAAATACTTAAATTTGGAAAAAGAAGACAATCCATTTTTAGGATATAGAGCAATTAGAATTTGTTTACGAGAGCCAGAGATATTTAAAGTTCAATTAAGAGCTTTATATAGAGCGAGCATTTATGGAAAACTTGCAATTATGCTTCCTATGATTTCTTCTGTAGATGAATTAAGAAGTGCAAAAGCTATAATAAATGAAGTTAAAGAAGAATTAAAATCAAAAAATATAAAATTTGATAAGAATGTAAAAGTTGGAATAATGATAGAAATTCCATCAGCTGCAATTATGGCAGAAGAATTAGCTAAAGAATGTGATTTCTTTAGTATAGGTACAAATGATTTAATTCAATATACAGTTGCAGTTGAGAGAGGCAATGAAAAAATATCGAATTTATATACTAAATTTCATCCAGCAGTTATACGTTTAATAAAGATGGCAATTGATGGAGCTCATAAATCTAAGATATTCTGCGGAATGTGCGGAGAAGCAGCTGCTGATGAAAGATTTATACCTCTTTTAGTTGGATTAGGATTAGATGAGTTTTCTATGAATCCTACCAAAATATTAAATTCTAGAAAGATGATTAGAAATTTAAATCACAAAGAATGTAAGAAATTAGTTCAAGAGATTTTAAGGATGTCATCTGCTAGTGAAATTAAAGCGAGATTAGAAGAATATAAAGACAATTTATAAATTCTAAGATAGTAATAAATAAATAGTTTATAAACGGTGGAAAACTAATTAAAAATATATTAGTTTTTCGCTGTTTTTTGTTTTGAATTATTAGCAAATAAGTAATTTTGCTGAAAAAAGACATGTGAAATAGTTTAAAAAATATTTAGTTTTATGTTTAAATATCGTATATACTATTAGAAATTCTTTAATAAGCTATCAATGAATATTTAATTCAATGGTTCAAGAATAATTTAATTCAAAGAAATATATTTCTTAAAAATCCAAAATGTAAAGTAAAAAAGAAATACATAGAAGATTCCTATGTTTATTAATAATGCAAAATCAATATAATATGAGAGAAAGAAGTTTAGATTAATAGGCATGATTATACTATACTGGTTTAAAGAATGCAGAATAATATTCAGAAAATAAGAAAGCGATAACATTAACATAGTAAATAAGGATAAGGAATATAAATTTTAAATTTGTAATAAATTGCAAAGAAAAATCAAAAGTTTTATTAAAACAAAGTTATTAAATGATTCGGAAATAGAGGTGTTTATATATGATAACATAGCAGATTATATATATCAAAAAGATTTAGAAGTGTTTTTCTTAAGGGGTAAGCTACAAGAAAATATGAAAGTTGAAATTATAGAAATATATAATTTTAAGTTTTTAGAATAAAAAATGGTTTGATACAAAAAAAACAAGAAAATGTAAAAAAGAAAATAAAAAGATCGTAATTTGTATACCCGTAATAAAGTTTAACAATGTTTTTGTAATATAGAAAATACAGCCATTTACAGGTTATTTATTTATAAATAAAATAAAAATCAACAGAGCTTAAAAAGATGCTTAAAGGAGAATTTGAAATGGCTGAGAAAACAAGAAAGAAAATAAGTAGAAAAATGGTATGCATAATTTGCGGAATATTAGCAGTTATAGTAGTTTTAACAAGTTTAATTTTTGCATTTTCTAAAAAAGAGAATAGTACTGTATTACAAGCTACAAAATCAACTGTAAACGCCATAAATTTGGAAAATAATAAGCATATGCATGTAGAGGAAGACGCAAGTGGAGATAAAGTACCAGTACCAAATGGATATGTAGGAAGTAGTGTGGCAGGAGAAAATGAAATAGATACAGGATATGTAATATACGAAGGAGAAGAAGCAGTAACAGACAGTAATGTAGCAGATGCACAAAAGAATAGAAACCAATATGTATGGGTGCCAGTACCAGATATAAGTAAATTCTATGGAACAGATGCCAATGGAAAAAAATGGGGGAAAATATATACATTTTCATCAAGTACGAGTAGTGGTTATGATGAGATAACGGGGACACAACCATATAATTGGAGCGAAAGCAATGGGGTAATGACAATAAGTAGTAAAACAAATTATAGAGAGCCAGACGTAGTAGCAAAATATAGTAGTACAGGTTATGATATGGATTCAAGATTAAAAACATTAGGAATAGGCGCCAAAACAACTCATGAATTTTTAAATCAGTTAGAAAAAGAGTTCAATAATATGGTAGCAAGTGTAGAAAAGTATGGAGGATTCTATATAGGAAGATATGAAACAGGAAATATAAACCAAGACACTCCAGTAATACAAAAAGGAAATACAAATATAAGTAGCCAAACATGGTACAACATGTATAAAAGATGTAAAAACATAAAAGGAGCCAATACAAATGTAGAAACAGGAATGATATGGGGAAACCAATGGGATAGAACATTGATGTGGTTAATAGAGACAGGAAGTAAAACAAAAGAACAAATAGCAGATGATTCAACAAGTTGGGGGAACTATTATAATGCGACATTTGAATATGTAAATAGTAGTGGAAGTACAGCGACAAAAAACGAAAATAGTAGTACAAGAATTCCAACAGGAAGTGCAGAATACACGAAAGCCAATAACATATACGACCTAGCCGGAAACGTAAGGGACTGGACAATGGAGGCCTACAGTACCGACGTCAGGGTGTATAGGGGTGGCGATTTCAGCAACTATGGCGGCAACATTCCAGCAGACAATCGTGACAACTACTATCCGACTAGTAGTAACAACGTTTATGGTTGTCGTTCCGCACTTTATATAAAGTAATACTGAGCCCTGGTAGCGATGTACTATAACAAGTAAAGAAGTTTAAATAATAGAAAATTAATAATTTGTGTTTATGTGGAGGAAAATAAAAAATGAAATTCGTCCAAGAAATAGAAAAATTACAAAAAGAAAATGAAGGTACAATAATATTAGCAAAAAATGGAATATTTTTTGTAGCAATAGGAAAAGATGCAATAATTTTAAATGAAGAATTAGGCTTAAAACTAACTTGTATGCGAAAAGAACTATGCAAAGTAGGATTTTTAGTAAAAAATGTAGAGAAATATATAGAGAAGTTAGAGAAACTAGGCTATTCGTTTATTTTATATATAAAAAACGAAAAAGATGAATTAGAAGAAATATATAGATACAAAGGTAAAAATACTGAGGAAACCAAAAACTGTTTAGAATGTACAAGTTGTGCAAACAGAAAAGAACAGGAAGAAGATATATTAGAAAGAGTGAGAAATCTTGGAAAAGCTAAATAAAAAAGAAAATGAATTAATATTAATTCCAAAAGCCGAAAGATATATTGAATATATGTTAGAAGTAATATTAAAAATTCCAAGAACAGAAAAATTTAGTATAGGAACAGAATATAAAAGTTCTATGTATAAGATGCTAGAAGGCATAATGTACTTAAACAAAATAGAAATAAAAGATAGATTTAAAAGTATCAATAAAATTGATGCAGACTTAAGTGTTCAAAGAATTTTGTTAAGAATCATGTATAAAAATGCCTGGATAGATAAGAAAAAATTCGAATATGCCATGAGCCTAATATATGAAATGGGAAAAATAATAGGAGGCTTAGTAAAATACTATGGCAAAAACAATAAGACATGAATTTGATAAATATTTAACTTATGACAATCTTATGAAAGCACATTTACTTTCTAGAAAAGGAAAAAACTATAAAAAAGAAGTAATTCTATTTAATCTAAAACAAGAAGAATATATTAGATGGTTATATGAACAGCTAAAAAATGGAACTTATACACATGGTGGATATAGGATATTTTATATTCAGTATCCTAAAAAAAGAAAGATAGAAGCTTCTCGATATATAGATAGAATTGTACATAGATGGATAGTAGATAGTTTTCTAAATAGATACTTTGTAAATCAATTTATAGATACATCATATGCATGTATAAAAAATAGAGGAATGCATAAAGCATCTATAGACGTACAAAATACAATGAAACATTGTAAAAGAATATGGCAAAATTACTATATTTTAAAAATGGATATTCGAAAATATTTTCAGAATATAGATAAAGATATTTTAATGAATATTTTAAAAAGAAAAGTAAAAGAAGAAAAACTAGTAAAACTATTAGAAAAAATAGTGTATTCAAATTCAGGTAAAAAAGGACTTCCAATAGGTAATTATACCTCGCAAATATTTGCAAATATATACTTAAATGAAATAGACCAATATATAAAGCACGAGCTTAAGGTAAAATACTATTTTAGATATATGGATGATTCGATTTTATTTGTAAAAACAAAGAAAGAAGCCATTGAACTTTTAGAAAAAATTAAAAATTATTTAAAAATAAAATTGGAATTAGAATTAAACGACAAAACCCAAATATTTAAAAGTGATCAAGGAGTAAATTTTTGTGGATACAAGATAAATGAATATCGTTTAAAGTTACGCGACAGAGGTAAAAAAGCTATTAAACAAAAAGTTAGATATTTAAAAGAAGAAGTACAAAAGGGCAATATGAATAGTAAAGAAGCAAGTAGGTTTATATGTGGACATTTAGGTTATATGAAATATGCAAATACAAGGAATTTGGAAGAAAAACTTTTTTATATAAATTAGGGATAGACCAAAAGGCCAACAGTACCAACAACAGGGTGTATAGGGGTGGCAATTACAACAACAATGGCGACAACAATCCAGCAGACAATCGTAACAACAACAATCCGACTAATAGTAACAACAATTATGGTTGTCGTTCCGCACTCTAATATCAATCCAGATGGCTAGTTTTAAGGAAGTAGTCCAGTGAAATATTAGATATTAAAGAGGTTTATTCCTTCCTATTTTAGGTAAATATGAATCATTAAAATACATACCGGTAGGTATGACGAAAGTATGTATTTTAAGCCCTTTCCTAAGATATTAGGAAAACGTCTTAATTATTTATTGGTTGATAAATATGCTAAGAATTTTAACAGCATAATTATGAATGAATGTTTTTTATTAATTAAAAGGATAAGTGATATAAATTTTAAATTTGTAATAAATTGCAAAGAAAAATCAAAAGTTTTATTAAAACAAAGTTATTAAATGATTCGGAAATAGAGGTGTTTATATATGATAACATAGCAGATTATATATATCAAAAAGATTTAGAAGTGTTTTTCTTAAGGGGTAAGCTACAAGAAAATATGAAAGTTGAAATTATAGAAATATATAATTTTAAGTTTTTAGAATAAAAAATGGTTTGATACAAAAAAAACAAGAAAATGTAAAAAAGAAAATAAAAAGATCGTAATTTGTATACCCGTAATAAAGTTTAACAATGTTTTTGTAATATAGAAAATACAGCCATTTACAGGTTATTTATTTATAAATAAAATAAAAATCAACAGAGCTTAAAAAGATGCTTAAAGGAGAATTTGAAATGGCTGAGAAAACAAGAAAGAAAATAAGTAGAAAAATGGTATGCATAATTTGCGGAATATTAGCAGTTATAGTAGTTTTAACAAGTTTAATTTTTGCATTTTCTAAAAAAGAATCTAATGAAGTGTTACAAGCTACAAAATCAACTGCAAATGCAGTAAATTTGGAAAATAATGATCATATGCATGTAGAAGAAGACGCAAGTGGAGATAAAGTACCAGTACCAAACGGATATGTAGGAAGTAGTGCATCAGGAGAAAATGAAATAGATACAGGGTATGTAATATACGAAGGGGAAGAAGCAGTAACAGACAGTAATGTAGCAGATGCTCAAAAGAGTAGAAACCAATATGTGTGGGTGCCAGTACCAGATATAAGTAAATTTTATGGAACAGATGCAAATGGAAAGAAATGGGGAAAACTATATAGTATTCAAAATCCACTGAATTGGGAAGAATTTGATGGAATAATGTCAATAAATAGTAAACGTACATCATTTAGAGAACCAGATATTGTTGCTAGTGATTCAGATAGTACAGGATATGATATGGATTCAGAGTTAAAGAATTTAGGTTTGGGAGCTACAACAACTCATGAGTTTTTAAATCAATTAGAGCAAGAGTTTAATAATATGATAGCAAGTGTAGAAAAATATGGTGGATTCTATATAGGAAGATACGAAACAGGAAATTTTAAAAAAGAAATTTCTGTGGTAAGAAAGGGAAATACCGAGACGGGTGTTCAAAATTGGTATGACGTTTACATCAAATGCAAAACGTTAAAAGGTAATAATACAAATATAGAAACAGGTTTAATATGGGGGAATCAATGGGATAGAACCTTAATGTGGTTAATAGAAACAGGAAATAAAACAGAACTTCAAATGAGCAACTCAGTAAGTTGGGGGAATTATTATGATTCCGAATTTGAATATATAGATAAGTATGGAACCAAAACAACTAAAGCTAAAAATCATGCTAAAGAGATACCAACAGGAAATTCTGAATACACAAAAGCGAACAACATATATGATTTAGCAGGAAACACAAGAGAATGGACAATGGAAACAAGAGGTCTTGAAATGAGAGCAATTAGAGGGGGAGATTGCTATGTATACGGAAGGGCTTTTTCAGTAAGTAATCGTGAAGAAGATTATCGTCCAACCGTAAGCGGAGCAGGATGCCATGCTATGTTATATATTAAGTAATGCTTAAAAAATCAGAAACATAAAACTAACACACAAAAACCTTAATTTTAGGAGGCAGAAAAATGAAAGGGAAACGAACGAAAAAGATAACATTATCAATTAGTGCATTAGCAGTAGTAACAGCGATAATAACAGTAGTTGCACTGCTGGTTAATACACAAAACCAAAAAGCTAAATTATTAGCAGATCCAGAAATACAAAAAAGCATGGAATATGAACAAGTACAAGAAGGTGACGAAAAAGTACCAAATACAGACTATGTTCAATTTGATGCGTTCTTTTTGCGTGACTTAGACGGAGATGGGTATGCAGAACAAGTACGTGGAATGTGTAGGGATATAAATAAAACAGATACACTATACATGAACTTAAATGTACTAACAAATGGTAAATTAGTAGATGGAAAAATAACTATAAAAACATCTAATATGAACCTATCTACAGCAATAGTAGAAGATAATGTCATAAAACAAAACTATATATCTAATAATACAACAGAAATCGCATTAAAAGATATAAATAACGGAACACAAAAATTAATATATGGTACAGTAAATGCCTCAAATTTTGGAAATGATACAAATAAATATAGCCTAGTAAATAGTGTAGTACTTACTGGTAAACATATAGCAGATGACGGAACCGAAACACAAATAAGTAAAAAAGTAGATTTTAATGTGGACTGGTATGGAAGTGTTACAGCAAGTATCTCTAACTACACAGGTACGCAAAATATAGAAGAAATAACAGACGAAAATAAAGAAAATATAACATTAAACTTTAGTGTAACAACAAGAGAAACAACAGATGATTTAATACTAAAAAAAGCAGTTTTAGAAGGAACAATACCAACAGTAAATGGATATAAACCAACAAGTGTAGAATTAACTTCTAGTGATGTAAATTTTGAATATGACGAAGAAACAGGAAACTTCACAATTACAAGAGAAGCCTCTATAAACGAAGCAGGAATAGTTACAAAAACAGTATCAGACTATAATACATTTAATTTTAAAGTAACATATCCATACGAACTATACGAAAGCTTAACAGGAGATACATTAAGTTTAATAGTTCCAGTAAAAGCATATTATGAAGGATTTAACAATCCAAATGACGAATTTCAAAATCCAATACAATCAAACATAGCAGAAAGAAATATAACATTCCTATGGAGAAAGCCAGAAGGAAGTGTAGCTAGATTTGATGTAACAATCGGAAAATACAGAGGATATGATGGAAACTACATAATATCTAAAGAAGAACCATTAAAAATATATAATGGAACAGCAGAAGAAACAGAAGATTTATACGAAGTAAGATGGTATGCATACACAGGTGATCAAATAAATGTAGACTCTATCCAAATGAAAGAAACTAATACACCATATACAGATAGATTTTTAAATACAGAAGGAACATATTTTAATATGTCAGACTATACAAAAAATACTGGTATATATTTTTCAAATGTAGAAAATACATTAGGTGAAGATGGATACATAAAAGTTATAAATGATGAAACAGGAGAAGAGATACATACATTTACAAAAGAAGATTGGAATAATTATAGTAGCTCATCACCATATATGTATGCAGAACCAGTAAAACATATAAGAATAGAAACAAGTAAAGCAAATAAAAATGCTAGTTTCTATGTATATAATATTAAAGAGATAGATGATAATGTTTTAACAGCAACATTTACAAAAGAAGAATTTGATAAATTAGAATATGTATATACATATTTAACGGGAAATGTAAAAACAGAAGGAAGCGCAGAATATACAAAAATAAATGATGATACTGCAAATGCTCGTTACGAAGAACCAATATCAGTTGCAAGCATTACAGTAAATAGAGATACAATAGGAACTCAAAATACAGAAAAAGATATAGATTTAAAAATTACTACACGTAATGATTATTACAACATGAAAGGTTGGACAAATGGTAGATTTTTAGTAGAATTACCAGAAGAAATATTAGATGTAGAAATAAATAGTGTAAATATTTCTAACTCTAGCGTAAAACTATTAGCATATGAAATAATAGAAAAAGACGGAAAGAAATTTATTAAAATAGAAACAGAAAACGAAAACGAAGCAAATTATACAATTACAATTAATACAAATTTAACAGCAGATCCAAGATCTGTAACACAATCAAAAAGTGTAAAACTATATGCATATAACGAATTCTGCAATAATTATAAAAATACAACAGCAGATATATATGATGTAGATGGTGACGAAAATTTAACAGAAAACGTTAATTACTCAACAGATACATTAAATATAGTAGCACCAAGTTCACTTTTAACAAATCAACAAGCTACAAATTATAATGAAGCAGGCGAAACAGCAGTTGCACCACAAATTGCAACAATAGACAAAACAGAAGCGGATACAGCTACAGTAAATGTAAGTGTAACAAATAATTATTCTGGAACAATAAGCGAAGTTAGCATATTAGGAAAAATCCCATTTAAAGGAAATACTTTCTCCTTAAATGGAACAGACCTAGGTTCAAACTATACTACACAAATGGTAGATGGTGGAATAACAGTACCAGAAGATATGAAAGATAAAGTTACAGTGTATTATTCAGAAAAAGAAAATCCAACAACAGACTTAAATGATGGCGAAAATGGTTGGACAACTACACCAGACTTTTCTAAAGTAAAAACATATCTAATTGATTTAGGCGATTATGTACTAAATGTAAAAGAAAATAGAGTATTTACATATCAAATAAAAGTACCAAGTACAGTAAGCTATAATGATGTTTCATATAGTGCACACGCAGTATATTTCTGCCTAGATACAGCAGAAGGAAAATTTAAAACACAAACAGAAACAACAAAACTAGGATTTAGAATAGAAAGAAAATATCATTTCAATATGCAAAAGGTAAAAGAAGATACTACAGTACCTGTACAAGGAGCAACATTTAGTATAACAGCAGAAGGTGAGGACGAAACAAAACTAGGAACAACAAATAATTCTGGAACATTTACTATCCAAAATTTATTTGTTGATAAAACATACATATTAAAAGAAATTCGTACACCAGGTTCATACGAAAAGAACGAAATGCAAGTTAAATTTAAAGTGACAGTACAAGATGATACATTAGTATTACAAATTCTAGAAGGTCAAGATTCTTTAAAAGAATATAGTATTACACAAGCAACAACAGATTCTAGGGGAATACTAAACTTTAAAGTGGAAAATACACCAAAATATAAAGTAATTTTAACAAAGAAAGATAATACAGATGGAAGTCTTCTAGCAGGAGTAAAATATAAGCTAGAGGGAGAAGGACTAGGAAATGGTATTACAGTTGCAACAAATAAAGAAGGAACTTTAACATTAACAGGACTTTCTCATGATGTAGAATATACATTAACAGAAACAGAGGCTAAAGATTACTATGTAAACGAAACACCAGTTAAATTTAAAGTTGTAAATAATTCTGGAAAATTAGAGTTTGTAGTTACAAGTGGAAGCTTTAATAGTAATTCACAAGTTACAACAGGAACAGGTGTAACAGGGTTAGATGCACAAGATACTATAACAGCAGAACTTACAAACGAAAAGATACCTACATACCAAGTTTCTGTAAAGAAATTTGCAAAAGAAGAAGATACAACATTAAAAGGTGCACAATACAAAATAACAGGAGAAGGAATTGACGAAAAAGGAGCAACATATACAACAGATGAGACAGGAATACTTACAATTCCAAACCTTTATGAATATGTAGAAGGAAAGAACATTACTGGAGTATATACCCTTCAAGAAATTACTCCACCAGAAGGATATGCGCTAGATTCTAGAGAACTACAATTTAGAGTAAAAAGAAATACAGAAGGAGCTTTAGAATTAGAAATATTAGGAGACAATTTCTTGCGTAATAGTAGTGTTCAAGATAATACAATAAACTTAGAATTCGAAGATGAGCCATTATTTAAAATAACGAAAATAGATGGGGCAACAAAACTTCCAATTCAAAATGCTAAATTTGTTATAAAAGAAATAGATGAAAGTTATAATGAATTAGGATTTGCAAAAGATATTAATGGAAATGTTGTAGGTACATTAGAAGAAAATGTTGGAGCGGGTAGTATTACATTCCCATTAGATGAGGAAACATATCCATGGTCTAAATTAGAAGATGGAACATATCAAAGTGGAATCTCTGGTTTAACTAGTAAAACAAGCACAATGACATCAAAAGAATTTACACTAGAAAAAGACGGAAATATTAGCTTTGAATGGGCAGTATCTTCAGAAAGTGCAAGTTATGATTATGTATATTATACAATTACAAATACAAAAGATAATTCTACAATAGGAGGTACATCAACAAAAATTGGTGGAAATACAAATGTTACAGACTATAACGATTTAAGTTTTGAAACTGTAACAGAAGAATTAGAAGCAGGAACATACAAAATTGCATTTACATACAGAACAGACAGTTCTAACAGTTATGGATTAGATTCAGGCTTTGTAAAAAATATAAAAGTAGAAGGAATGAATACACAAATTCCAGTAGTAAAAACAGATGAAAATGGTGAGATTTCTTATGGGCTAAAAGCAGGGCTATATAAAGCAACAGAAATAGAAGCACCAGAAGGTTACGAATTTGCAGAAAATGAAGCAGATAGAACATATTATTTTGGTATTGGTGCAAGTAAAGCACAAGAAACAGAATTTGGAACATCATTTAATGCAAGTGTTGCAGGAGATTTGTGGAATAAAGTAGAAGCTGTAGAATCAACTACAGATAACGGATTTGTAACAAGTGGATACTTTACAAAAGAGGCAGATTTAAACAATGATGGTTTAGCAGATGTAAAAGGAAACGACTCATATTATTCTGGCTTTATTGCAAAATATAATAAAGAAGGTAATATGGAAATTGCAAATTCTGTATATACAGAATCAGGAGAAGTTATATTACATAAAGCAATTCAAACTAATGATGGTGGTTATGTAGTAGGAGGAAGCTATACAGGTACAAACCTACAAGTAGGAGAAGTAAGTACAGGTTTAACAAATACTACAAATGACTTAAAAGGTATAGTAATAAAACTAAGTAGTAGTGGAAGTTATGAATGGGCTAAAGAAGTTGCGCAAGAAGGATTAGACTATGATGTAACAGCACTAACACAAAATTTAGAAGGAAATATCGTTGCTGGTGTTACAACTGGCGAAAATCCAAAAGTTATAGAGTATACTAATACAGATGGAAACATAAATTATGAAACAACGATAAGTGCAAATGTACAAATAACAGATATGGATGGATATAATAGCCAAGATGTCATAATAGTAAGCCAAGGATTAACAGATACAACTACAGGTAGAATAGATTTATATTCAAATGGTAGTGTAACTGCAGGAAGCGAACTAGACTTTAATGCAAATGCAGTTGCAAGATTAGATAATGGAAAAGCTATAATTGTAGGTAATTACACAGGAACAGCGCAAACAGTAAAAACAAAGGGTAATTATGACGGAATAATTATAGAATATGATATAAACTCTAGTACAATTAATAGTAGCAAATTTATAAGAGGAACATTGGATGAAGTATTAACAAGTGTAACTAAAACCACAGATGGTGGATATATGATAGGTGGTTATACATATAGTAGCCAAGTAGACTTTAACCAAGAAGAGACAACATGGGAAATACCTAGTATTTCTGGTGACTCTGATGGATTTGTAATAAAATATGATTCTGACGGAAACCAAGCATGGTATAAACAAGTAACAGGTGATAATTTAGACGAAGTAACAGGGGTTGCAGAAAGAGATGAAAATGAATTTGTTGCAGTTGGATATTTTAATAGTACTACAGTAAAAGGAGATACAGCGGATTCACAAGGAGCAAGCTTATCTAAATATTCTGATGGATTTGTATTTAACTATGGAGAAATTATTACAGCTCCAGAAGTACCAGAATCATCAGAAATAACAATAGAAAATAATTTAAAGAAATTCCAAATTACTACAGATATAGAAGAAGTGGATGGAGTAAAAGGTGGAACAATCACAGGTGAAGATGAAGCACCATACGAGACAGTTGAATATGGAAAAGACAGTACAAAAGAAATTAAGATTGTGCCAGACGAGAATTACAAGATTGTTAAGATAACTGTAAATGGTGAAAATTATGAATTTACACCAGCTGAAGATGGTTCATTCACAATGCCACAATTTACAAATATGCAAACAAATAAACATATAGTTGTAACTTTCAGTAATACTGCTTCAAGTGTTTTAGTACATCATTATATAGATGGTACACAAACAAAAGTTGCAGAAGATGAACATATTGCAGGAACAATTGGTGAAAGCTATACAACAGCTCCACATATGGATTTAGAAGAATATGAATTAAAACAAGTTGATGGGGAATATGTAATTCCTGATAACGCAAGTGGAACATTTAAACAAGAAGAACAAGTTATTACATATTATTATGTTAAAAAACAAGTTCCATTAACTGTACACCATTATATTGAAGGTACAAACGAACAAGTACCACTAGCATCAGGCGAACTTGCACAAGATGTAATAACTAAAGGAGAAATAGGAACAGAATACACAACAGTAGCATTAACACCAGAAGAATTAAATCCTAAATATGAACTTTCTATAACTCCTGAAAATGCAAATGGAATATATACTAAAGATGGAGTTGTAGTAACATATTACTATAAAGCTAAAAAAGTAGAAGTAACAACTGCTGTACAAACCCATAAAGAAACAAACGAAATGGGAGAAGAGGTAGATGTAGCAGGAGGAACAATATCTGGACAAAATCAAAAACCATATGAAACAGTTGTATATGGAGAAGATTCTAAAAATGATATCGTTGCAATACCTGATGAAAACTACCAAGTAAAACAAATATTAATAAATGGAGAACCTCTAGAATTTACAACAGAAGAAGATGGAACAGTAATTTTAAATAAATTTACTGATATGACAGAAGATAAACACGTAGTAGTAGAATTTGAAAAAATACCAGCAAAAGTAATTGTTCACTACTATATAGAAGGAACAACAGATAAAGTTCCATTACAAGATGGTGGAACAGCAGATGATGTTACACAAACAGGCGTTGTTGGAGATATTTATGCAACTAAACCAGCAGATAATGTAAACAGTATGTATGAGCTTATATCTACACCAACAAATGCTAGTGGAACTATGACAAAAGATACAATAGAAGTAATATATTACTACAAATTAAAAGCAACATCAGTACTAGTACACCACTATAAAGAAAATACAACAGAAAAATTAAGTAATGACGTGACAATAAATGGAAAAGTAGGAGAAAGTTATACGACTCAAGTGGCAACAGATATTCCACAAAATTATGAGTTAGTAGCAACTCCAACAAATGCAACAGGAACGATGGCAGAAGACCAAATAGTAGTAACATATTACTACAGATTAAAAACACCAAATATAATAAACCAAGTAATAAACAAAACAGGAACAGACAGAATAACAGTAGTAAACCAAGAAATGAGCTATACTGTAACATATACATCAGAAGTAATAGACTATATAGGAACTGCAGAAGTAACAATCGTAGATACACTTCCATATGCAATAGATGAGGCAAAATCAGATTTAGCAGGTGGAACATATGATTCAGCTAGCAAGACAATTACATGGAAAGAGAACGTATCAGACATAAATAGTTATACAGGTAATGGAACAGTAAATGTTACAAAGACATTTAAAGTAGTATATGTAGATTTAGATATGAACCAAGAAAAAGTTGTTAATAATGTAAAAGGAAATATTAAGTTATTAACACCAGAAAAGACAAGTGAAGAAGTAACAGGAAGCCAAGAAAGTACAATATATAAAGCGATAATTAGCAGTGAAAAATTGGTAGATAAAACAGAAGCAATAGAAGGAGAAAAAGTAACATATACAGTAAGAATAAAAAATGAAGGAAACCTAGCAAAAACAGTAACAGTAAGAGATACATTGCCAGCAGGAATAACATTTGATAAAGATACATTAATAAAAGTAGGAGAAACAGGAACAGTTTACACAGAACAAAACTTAAAGAATGGAATACCAGTAGAGGTACCAGCAAATGGAAGTATAGATGTAGTATTTGCAGGAAAAGTAGATACATTAGCAAGTAATGAATACAGTAAGACATTAACAAACCAAGCAACAGTAGATAATGAGCCAACAAATGAAGTAACAACAAATGTAACAAAAGCAAATATAACAGCACATAAAGAATCAGACCCAGCAAGTGGAAGTAAAGTACGCTTTGGGGACGAAATAACATACAGAATAAGAGTAAGAAATGACGGAACAAGAGAAGGAACAGCAATTGTAAAAGATACAATTCCAACAGGAACAACATTTGTAGAAGGTTCAATAAAGATAGACAATGTTGCAGATAGCACAAAGACAGCTACAGACTTACAAAATGGAATAAGTATAACAGTTGGAGTAGGAGCAGAAAAAGTAGTAGAGTTTAAAGTAACAGTAAACAAATTAATAGATGGAACAAAGATAAAGAATACAGCATATATAAATCAAAATGGAGAAGACAAGAAAGTTCCAGAAGAGCCAGAGCATACATATGTAGAACCAAAAGAGGAGCAAAGCATAAGTAAAAATGGAACAGCAACAATAGATAGTCTAAATGGTGAAATAACATATAATATTAATTACACTGCAAGAATAACAGACTATGCAGGAAGAGCAACAGTAAAATTAGTAGATACATTACCATATGCGATAGATGAAGCTAAATCAGATTTAGCAGGTGGAACATATGATGCACAAGCTCAAACGATAACATGGGAAGAAGCGGTAGAAGGAATACAACTAACAGAAGAAAAAGAAGTAACAATAAACAAAACAGTAAAAGTAGTATATACAGGAATAAGCCAAGAAACGACAGCGATAAAGAATGTTGTAACAGGACATATAGAATACGAAACACCAGAGATGACAAGTGATGAAGTAACAGCAAACTGGACAACTACAACAGGATTTATAGTAAACATACCAGTAAGCAAAGTATGGGAAGATGACTCAAACAAACTTGGTCAACGTCCAACAAAAGTAGTATTCAAACTACATGGAAGTGATGGAAGCGAATATACAAAAGAAGTAGCAAAACCAGGAACAGCAGGAAGTACAACAACACAAGATAGCACAAATCCAAATAAATGGAATGATATATTCGAAAATTTACCAAAATATGATAGTAATAATCAAGAAATAGTATATACATTAACAGAAGAAGAAAAGACAGAAGGAGACTTAAAATACTATGATAGCGTAGTTACAGATAAGACAGTAACAAATACGAATAAATATGGAAAAGTAACAGTACATCACTACATAATGAATACTGATGGAAGTACTACTACAACAAGAGTTCCAGATGCAAACGGAACAGAAATACCAGATGTAGTAATAGAAGGAAAAGAAGGGGACGAATATACTACAGAGGAAGCTAAAAACTTAAATGAAAAATATGAACTTGTAGCAGAAAAACTACCAGCAAATGCTACAGGAAAGATAGAAAAATACAACGAGGAAAAACTACAAGAAGTAATATATTATTACAGATTAAAACCAGCAAAAGTATTAATAAATTACTTAGAGAAAGATGAAGATACAGACGATTCAAACAACTTAGTATTAACAGCACAAGAACAAATAGATGGACATGTAGATGACAGTTACAACACAGATATAGATCACAGAAAAGAAACAATCGAGAAAGATGGAAAAACATATACTTTAGTTAGTGATAGTGGTAACAAAACAGGAAATATGACAGTCCAAGACATAACAGTAACATACTATTATCTACAAAATACAAAAGCAACAGTAAGATATGTGGAAAGAAATCCAGAGACACACGAGATAGTAAAAGACTTAGAAGAGCCAACAGTAAAAGAAGGACTAGTTGGAGATGAATTTGTAACAAATTCAAAAGACTTCTTAGGATACAAATTAGTAGAAAGTCCAGAAAAGACAACAATTAATTTAACAAAAGAAGAACAAACATTAATCTACTATTATGAACCAGTATATACAGGATTAATAGAAAACCACATAGATGATAAGACAGGAAAAGTGTTATATACTGAAACACATGACGTACAAGTAGGAGAAGACTACGACATACCAAGCAAAGAATTTGAAGGATATGACTTAGTAGAAAGCAAACTTCCAGA
>ENA-UOJO01002199-UOJO01002199.1-human-gut-metagenome-genome-assembly--contig:-P57-NODE-2199-length-21657-cov-4.968197_pt1 | contig 21657 bp, 18 predicted proteins | sample MGYA00242351_ERZ723898 | MGnify/ENA metagenome assembly ERZ723898 | reverse complement strand
GTGAATTTCTTGTTTGACATATTATAAGTTATATATTATTATTATAGTAATTAACTATGTCTGGAAGTGGGCTTATGAATATTCTTGTATGCGGACTCGGCCTTATAGGCGCCAGCCTTGCAAAAACTTTGAAAAAAAATACAAATCATCATATTATGGGTTGGAACAGAACGGATTCTGTTGCAAAGCGTGCGTTGGCTGACGGTGTTATAGATGAAACAGGTGAGCTTGAAGCAATGATGCCGAAAGCTGATGTAACAATAGTGAATTTTTACCCGGAAGCAATTGCTCCTTTTATTAAAGAGCATAAGGATTTATTCAAGAAAAACAGCATTGTTACCGATTCTTGCGGAATTAAAACAAAAATTTGCCGCGAACTTGAAAAGGAAAATTTTGATTTTTACTTCGTAGGCGCTCATCCAATGGCAGGTAGAGAAGTAAGCGGATATGATAATTCGCTTGATGATTTATTTGATAACGCTTCTTTTATTTGTACGCCTTGTGACAGTATCCCGAGATATATATCTGACGCACTTGTAGGCCTTGCACAAGAAATGGGATTTGCACGCACAGTTGTAACAACGCCTGAACATCATGATGAAATGATTGCGTTTACATCGCAGATTGCTCATGTTTTGGCATGCTCATATGTTCTTTCGCCGCTTGCACCGTACCATGCCGGCTATTCGGCAGGCAGTTACCGTGATGTAAGCCGAGTTGCACGAATAAATGCAGATATGTGGACTGAACTTTTTATTGATAATAAAGAACCGCTTGTTCGTGAAATTGATGACCTTGTATCAAATCTTATGAAATTTAAGTATTGCATAGTAAATGAAGATGCAAACGAACTTTGCGAATTGATGAAAAAAGGTAATAAGATTAAAGAGGAAATCGGTTAATGAAAGAACTATGCGTAAATGTAAGCGATAACAGTATAAGTAATATTTATATTGAAAACGGACTTATTTCTAAAGCAGGAAAGCTTATAAAAGAAAAATTTAATTGCAAAAAAATCGCACTTGTCAGCGATACAAATGTATATCCTATTTACGGTGACATAATTAAATCTCAACTGGAAAACGAGGGATACGAGGTATTTACTTACATATTTAAAGCCGGTGAAGCTTCAAAAAATACAACCGAGCTTGTAAAAATAGTTGAGTTTATGGCACAAAGCGGACTTACCCGTGAAGATATAGCAGTAGCTTTAGGCGGCGGAGTCTGCGGGGATATGGTCGGTTTTGCGGCGGCTGTATTTTTAAGAGGAATTAAGTTTGTTCAAATTCCGACTTCACTTTTGGCACAGGTGGATTCATCAGTCGGTGGTAAGACCGCTGTTGATTTACCGCAGGGTAAAAATCTTTGCGGTGCGTTTCATCAACCGTCAATAGTAATAATCGACCCTAATGTGCTTTCAACTTTAAGCGAGCATTTCTTTAGCGACGGAATGGGCGAAGTTATTAAATACGGATGTATTAAATCGTCTTCACTTTTTGAACTTCTTGAAAAAGGAAATGCAAAAGATAATATTACCGAGATTATTACCGAATGTGTAAGTATAAAGCGCCAAGTAGTTGAAAATGACGAAAAAGAGCATGGCGAAAGAGCGCTCCTTAATTTCGGGCATACCTGCGGCCACGCAATTGAAAAATTGTGGAATTTTGAAACCGTAAGCCACGGTGAAGCTGTGGGAATGGGCATGGTGATGATTACCCAAGCAAGCGAAGATTTGGGAATAACCGAAAAAGGTACAACCGAAAGGATTATAAAAGTTCTTGAAAAGAATAATTTGAAAATTAGTGATTCGCATTCAAAAAAGGAAATCATTTCGGCTATGAGCGGGGATAAAAAGAGAACCGGCTCCGGCATTAAATTTGTAATGATTGATAAAATAGGTTCAAGCTTTATAAATCCGATTAAATATGAAGATATAAATAAAACATTTGGTGTAGACTGACGGAGAAAATATGAGCATAGCAAAAATTCAAAAGTCAATATTTAACGGTGATGTTACTGTTCCGGCATCTAAATCTGTTGCACACAGGGCATTGATATGCTCTTTTCTTGCCGGCGGCGGAACTGTTAAGCCTATTATTTCGTCTAAAGATATGCAGGCAACGGTTGGTATTATTGAAGCACTTAAAAACAATGAAACTGAACTTAATTCAATAGAAAGCGGCTCAACTCTCCGTTTTATGATTCCGGTTGCGGCGGCACTCGGAAAAGAAGTAACTTTCACAGGGCAGGGCAGTTTGCTTACACGCCCAATCGGTGAATATCTTGAACTTTTACCGCTTCACGGTGTTAAAATCAACTCTGACGGTTACTTGCCGGCTGAAATAAGCGGTAAACTCCAAAATGGCAGTTTTGAAGTGAACGGCAATGTTTCAAGCCAATATATTACGGGTTTGCTTTTGGCACTTTCGGCACTTGAAGGTGACAGTGCTGTAATTCTTAAAACACAACTGCAATCAAAACCGTATGTTGATATGACGGTTAAGGTTTTGGCTGATTACGGAGTAAATGTGTTTGAAACGGATTTCGGCTATCTCATTAAAGGCGGGCAAAAATTTAAAGTTCAGGATTATACGGTTGAAGGTGATTGGTCACAGGCAGCATTTTTCCTTGTAGGCGGGGCAATTAACGGTGATGTTACAGTTAATGGGCTTGATATGAACTCAACACAGGGTGATAAAGCTGTTGTGGATGTAATCAAAAAATTCGGTGCAAATGTAACAATTCTTGAAAATGCTGTCAGGGTACAAAAAAGTGAACTGCACGGTATAGAATTTGATGCAACCGATATTCCCGATATGGTTCCCGCTATTGCGGTTCTTGCTTCGTTTGCAAGCGGAAAAACCGTTATAAAGGGCGCTCAAAGGCTCAGATATAAAGAATCAGACAGAATAGAAAGCGTGGTTTATAATCTTAAAGCACTCGGTGTTGATGTAAAAGAAACGCCTGACGGAATGGAAATCGGCGGTGGTAGGCCGCTTCATTCGGCGAAGCTTAAGGGTTATAACGACCATAGAATTGTAATGGCATTTTCAGTTGCGGCAATGAATATAGGCGATTGTGAAATTGATGATGCTCAAAGTATAAATAAATCATATCCGTCATTTTTTGATGACTATAATAAACTTGGGGGTAAAGCTGATGTCCTCTGAATTCGGCAATAAAATTAAACTTTCAATATTCGGTGAAAGCCACGGGGAAGCTATCGGCTGTGTTATTGATTCGCTTCCTGCCGGTGTTAAGCTTGATATGGATAAAATCTATTTTGATATGGCCAGGCGCGCTCCGGGTAAGGATAAAACAGCAACTCCAAGGCTTGAAAAGGATATTCCTCATATTCTTTCAGGTGTGCTTGATAATGTTACAACAGGCGCACCGCTTGCAATGATAATAGAAAATACAAATACAAAAAGCGGCGATTATTCAAATTTAATGGCAGTGCCGCGCCCGTCGCACAGCGATTATCCGGCTTATGTTAAATATAAAGGATATAATGACATCAGAGGCGGCGGCCATTTCAGCGGCAGGCTTACTGCACCGCTTGTTTTTGCCGGCGCAATAGCAAAGCAAATTTTGGCTCAAAAGGGTGTTACCGTTGGGGCGCATATATTAAGCATAAACGGTGTTTATGATGATAGCTTTGATAAGGCTGAAGTAACAAGCGAGCAGCTTATTGCTGTGTCATCAAAGCCTTTTGGTGTTATTAACGATAATATTGAGGAAAAAATGCGTCAAGCAGTTGAAAAAGCAAGGCTTGACGGTGACAGTGTCGGCGGAATAATTGAATGTGCCGTTTGCGGTATGCCTGTCGGCGTGGGGGCTAATATTTTTTCTACTGTGGAGAGCCATATTTCATCATCACTTTTCGGTGTTCCGGCAGTAAAGGGTGTTGAATTCGGCGCAGGTTTTGACCTTGCGAATATGACGGGTTATGAAGCGAATGATACATATTCGATTAAAAACGGAAAAATATTCGTTAATAAAAATAATAACGGCGGTATTCTCGGTGGAATGACTACGGGTGCACCGATTATAGTTAAGGCTGTGATTAAGCCGACACCGTCAATATCAAAGCCGCAAAAGAGTGTTAATTTGCAGACTATGACTGAGGAAGAGCTTGTTATTCACGGCAGGCACGACCCTTGCATTGTGCCTAGGGCATTGCCGGTAATTGAAAGTGCGGTTGCATTTGCTCTTCTTGACCTTATGGCATAAAATTAACGAAAAAGGAAATATAAATGGATTTATTAGAACTTAGAAAAGAAATTGACGAAATAGATGATGAGCTTATTCCGCTTTTACTTAAGAGGATGAGTGTATCTGAAAAAGTGGCAAAGTATAAGGTTGAACGCGGTATGCCTGTTTTAAACAGTGAGCGTGAGCAGCAAATTCTTGACGATGTTGCAAAAAAATGCGGCAAGCAAGGCGAAACCATAAAAACCGTATTTGCCGCTACGATGGACGCTTCAAGAGCTTTACAGCATAAAATAGTAGGCGGCGGCAAAGAACTCAGGGAAGATATTGAAAATGCTATCAAAGTTGATAAGCTTGATACTGCCGGCAAACCGATTGCCTGCCAAGGTGTTGAGGGTGCGTACAGCGGAGTAACAGCAAATAAAATTTTCCCGAATACAGATATTCATTTTCATAAAAGATTTGAAGATGTTTTTGAAGCTGTAAATAGGGGAGATTCAAAGTTCGGCGTTATTCCTGTTGAAAATTCGACAGCCGGCTCTGTTCACGAATCTTATGACCTTATTATGAAATACAGATTTTTTGTTGTAGGCGCATATGATTTGAAAATAGAACATTGCCTTTGTGCAAAGAACGGTACAAAATATGAAGATATTACTGATGTTTACAGCCATCCGCAAGCCCTTTCGCAGTGTAATAATTTTTTGAGAAACTTTGATTTCACGGGAATCAACTATTCAAATACTGCCGCTGCGGCAAAATATGTAAGCGAATCACCAAAAAACAATGTAGCTGTAATATGCAGTGAATTGGCGGCTAAAAAATACGGACTTAATGTTCTTAAGCGTAATATTCAAAATAATGATAAAAATACCACAAGATTTATAGTTATATCAAAGGAACTTGCAATTCCGAGTGATGCACAAAAAATATCACTCATATTTGCACTTCCACATAAAACAGGTTCGCTTTACAGGGTTTTGGGCCGCTTTTCAATGGCAGGCTTAAACTTGACTAAGCTTGAATCAAGACCTATTGAAAACAGTGAATTCAGCTACTATTTTTATGTTGATGTATTGGGAAATGTTAAAGATGAGGAAACGCTTGACCTTATTTGTGCGCTTTCAGATGAACTGCCTGAATTTGAGTTTTTAGGCAATTTCCACGAAGCTTGTTAATAAGTATTAGTGTAAGAATATTTACGGAGATGAATTTGTGAAACAGCAAAAAAGGCATCAAACAAATTTAATATCTGCGGTAACGCTTGTAATTACAGGTGCTGTTTTAATCTTTCTCGGTATTGCACTTTATAATCACGCAAAGCTTGAAGTGAGGTTTGACACGCTTATAAATTATCTTAAGCAAATAGACGATTCCATTGTCAAGCTTGACAGTGATGTTGAAATAATTATTTGTATTTTTGCACTGTATATTGCAAAATGCCAATTGCCGATACCAATGGGATTTTTATGTGTAATATCCGGTATGGTGTTTCCGCTTGCAGAGGCTGTTGCGATAAATATTATTTTTACCGAGTTTTTCTTTATAGTAAAATATCTTGAAGGTAAATTTATCGGCGGCGGATGGACAGGAATGATACTCGGAATAAAAAAGTTTAAGTTTATTAAGGATTGGATTGAATTTAAAGGTAACGGTAATCCGTATGTTCTTTTTGTATCAAGGCTGTTTCCCGCAATTCCGCTTGGAATGGTATCAAAATATTATGGCTCAATGCGATATGATTTTGTTTATTATTCGCTTTTAAGCCTTATGGGATTTATGCCGCGACTTTTTATTTATACAAAAATCGGTTCGGCAATTTATAATCCTTTTTCTGCGCAATTTCTTGTGCTTTTAATAATTATTGTAAGCTTTACAGGCTTGTCAATCATTTTATTTAATATTTTTTACGGTATTAAATCAAAACAGATGAATCAAACACTTTTGATTTATTCTGAAAAAGAAAAATATAAAATTGTTTTATAAGGAGAATATAAATGAAACCAAGCGAGTTAATTACTAAAATCGAAAATAATGAGTTTGACAGCGAACTCAAGAAATTATATGTTTCAGACAGTGCAGTTAATGCGCAGAAACCTCGTTACATAAGAACCATTAACGAATTTATTAAACTTTTTGGTGATGATAGGGATGTATTTATTTTAAGTGCACCGGGCAGAACCGAAGTTTGCGGCAACCATACAGACCATAATAACGGTAAAGTTTTAGCCGCTTCCATTAACCTTGACGCTATTGCAGTAGCTGCTAAAAGGGATGATATGGTTATTAAGGAAAAGAGTGAGGGACATAACCTTAATGATGTTGATATTTCTGTTTTAGCACCTAATGAATCTGAATACGGAAAATCGGCTGCGATGATTAAAGGTGTTGTGGCAGGTCTTAAGGAATATGGATATAATATCGGCGGATTTGATGCTTGCACCACAAGTGATGTTATGGGCGGCTCAGGCTTATCGTCTTCAGCGGCATTTGAAGTGCTGATTGCAACAATAGTTAATCATCTTTATAACGGCGGAAATATTGACGCTGTTACGGTAGCAAAAGCATCACAATTCAGTGAAAATGTATATTTCGGCAAGCCTTCAGGCTTGCTTGACCAAATGGCGTCTTCGGTAGGTACATTTGTAACTATTGATTTTAAAGATACTGCAAATCCGATTATTAAAAAAGTTAATTACGATTTTGCAAAAAGCGGATATGCCCTTTGCATTGTTGATACTCATGGTAATCACAGTGACCTTACAGATGATTATGCTGCTGTAAGAAGCGAAATGGAAGATGTGGCAAAAGCATTCGGCAAAAAAGTTTTGCGTGAGGTGGAATATGATGATTTCTTAAATCACCTTGCAGAACTTCAAGACAAGGTTAATGACCGTGCTATTCTTCGTGCGTTTCATTTCTTCGGTGAAAATGACAGGGTAGATAAAGCTGTAACAAGCCTTGAAAATAACGATTTTGAAGCTTTTAAGCAAGCTATTACAGAATCAGGATTTTCATCTTTCCTTTATAATCAAAATGTATACTCCCCTAAAACACCTACCGAGCAAAAGCTTTCTTTAGCTTTATGCTTAAGTGAAAAGCTCCTTAAAGGTAAGGGTGCTTGGAGAGTTCACGGCGGCGGATTTGCAGGAACAATTCAGGCTTTTGTGCCTAACGATATGCTTGATGAATATAAAAATACTATTGACCGAGTATTTGGTGAGGGTTCGTGCCATGTACTTATTATTCGCCCGTTTGGCGGAACAAAAGTAATAGGTTGATTATGATGAGTCGATGAAGAGGGAATAGAAAATGAAATACATATTTATTATAAATCCTATTGCCGGCAATGACGATAAAGCAAAGATTTTTTCAAGAATTAAATCAACATTTCGTATGAGTAATGACGAAATGATTGTTGAATCTACTCACGAGCAGGGTGATGCACAGCTTATTGCAAAAAAATATGCTAAAGAATACGGCAGTGAGTGTGTAATTGTATCTTGCGGCGGTGACGGAACGGTACACGAAATTGCAAACGGACTTGCCGGTACAGATACACCTCTGCTTCTTTTGCCTCTCGGCACAGGCAATGATTTTGCCAAAAAGGTTTACGGTACAAAAAATATAAATGTTGAAAATGTAATTAAGGCATTTGGCTTTTATAACGGTAAAATAAACTATGATGTTAAGCCTATTGACCTTATTGATTATAACGGTGAAAAATGCATAAATGTTATGAGCTATGGGCTTGATACAAAAGTTGAAACCATAGGCAGAAAAATAGCAGGTAAAATTCCGCCACTTGGGCATCAGGCTTATAATATTGCAATAGTGCCTGTATTGTGCAAATCAATGACCTATAAAATAAATATTGACCTTGATTGCGTTGATGATGAAGGAAAGCCTTATAAGTACACCATTGCCCCTTGTGATTACACCCTTTTTGCAATTTGCAATGCAAGTTATTACGGCGGTGGTTTTTGCCCTGCGCCAAATTCGGTGCTTGATGACGGAATTCTTGATTTTGCACTTTGCCACCCGGTAAATGCTTTTCAGGCGCTTCCGCTAATTCCTAAATACAGTAGCGGCGAAGTTGAAAAACTGCAAAAGCATATTTCATTCGGCAAGGTGGTAAGCGGCAGAATTTGGTCTACTGACGGAAGTGCGCTTTTGGGTAACTGTGACGGTGAAAATTTCGATTACAGCGAAGTTAATTTTAAAGTGCTTCCGAAATCACTTAAACTCTGTTTTATTAAAAATTGATTTTTATTTGATAAGAAGGATATAAAAATGAGGAAAATAATATCGTTTATTTTGTGTGCAGCTATGGTATTGTCATTTTCAAGCGTAACTGCGTTTGCTGATGAAATTACCTATAAGGATATTTTTATTTCGGCAGATGAATTAGCAGGCACAGCGGACGAAAATATTAAAACCATACAAAAAGCTTTAGATGAAGCAAGAAATAGTGCAACTGATGAAAAAAGATACAGAATTCATCTTCCTAAAGGAAGGATTACTCTTAATACAACATAAAATATTTTCAGTAATACAGAGCTTTATCTTGATAATGAAACCACGCTTATTCAAACAGCACCTAAAGGTCAAAATATAATTAAATCAGGCGATTTCGGACAAAAGCATATTCTTTATAACGGATTTAGAAATATTAAAATTGACGGTGGCACTTGGGACATGAACAGGAATGGCTCTTGTGCTATGCGTTTTGGCCATTGTACTAATTTGAGCATAAATAATGTTAAAATACACAGCGTTAAAGATGCACATCACATTGAAGTCGCAGGTGCAGATACAGTTTCAATCACCAATAGTGTATTTACTAAAGGCATAAGAAGTGCCGCAAGTAACAATTCGTGCGAAGCTATTCAGCTTGATATTTTGCACGACAGAGCACATATTGTAGGATTTGAAGAATTTGATGATACACCTAATAAAAAAATCACTATAAGCGGATGTACATTTGATGATTTGTATTCCGGTATCGGCACTCGCTCAGGAGTAGTAAGCAAATATTTTGATAATATTGTGATTGAAAATAATGTATTTACTAACATTCAAGAAAAAGCAATCAGTTGTTTTAATTATAAAAACAGCAAAATTATCAACAATACTTTCAGTGATGTAAGTGCAGGTATCAGCTTTGAATATTTACCTAATAACATTTTCAAGAACTATTCGCAAAGAATGTATATTCCAAATGACGGTAAGGTAGGCAGTATAAATTCAAATTCATCCACCGTTATAAGCGGCAATGTTATGAATATTAAGCTAATGTCAGGTGAATCAAGCTACGGTATTTATGCATACGGCGGTAAAATTGATGCTCAAACAGCAGCAGGCAAGGGTGTTATAAATTGTGCCGGTGATTATACTATCAGCGATTTATCAATAAGCAATAATACTGTAAATTGCAGTTCTTCCGAATCACGCGGAATATTTGTAACAGGTGTTAACAACAGTGAAATTGTTTCTAACAGATTAACCGATTATGCATCGGCAGAAAACGGAATTAACGCTGTTAATATATGCGCTAGTTCTAAAAACATTGTTGTGGGCAATGTGATTGACGGTAATTTTAATAACGGAATTTCACTTTATGATGCAAATTCCTTAAGCAGTAAAAATATTGATATAGATAATAACAGTATTACAAATATAAAAAGTTACGGAATAAGGGTTGCTAACGACTCATTTGCGGTTATTAAAAGCAGTAATAATATTTCTGCCGGTATAAGCACTATTTGCCTTTATTCTAAAAATTACAGCCAAAATTTAGCTAATGTAACGTTTGCATCAACATCATTTTCGCTCAGAAATAAGCCTCTTATTACCCTGAGCTCTGTTAACGGAAATACGGGTTATAAGGTTTATCGTGCGCTTTATAACGGTACATATAAGCAAATTGCAACTGCCAAAGGCCTTAAATTTGAGGATAAGTCGGCAGGTGCATATTCAAGGAATTTTTACAGAATTGCACCGTATACAAAAGTTGCAAAATCAGAAATTATCGGCAAAAATTATATAGATGTTGCATTTTAAAAGTTAACAAAAAATCAACTCCTTCATAGAATATTACTGAAGTTTACTTCAATATTTTATAAAGGAGTTTTTTTATGCCTGATAATCTCAATTTAGACACAGGTGAAAGACGCATAAATGAGGCGGTTTGCATTGATACAAAGCGTATTTTTGACAGCTGCGTAAGCAAAGATTGCCTTGAAGATTTAAGAGTTACATTTTTTTCAAGAAGCCAGCGACTTATTGACGAAGCGGTTACGGTAAAAACCCGTGATTGCTGCATTGAAGAGGTTAGTATTGATGTTGAAGAAGTACCGTTTAATCGAGGCTTTTACAGCGTAGATATTACATTCTATTTTAAGCTTTGCTTCGATACTTATTCAGCACCTTGCACCACACCGCAGGTTGCAGTCGGCTTTGCAAAATTTAATAAAAAATGTATTCTCTTCGGTTCAAACGGCGATGTAAAAGTATTTGTTTCAAACTCTGCAAGCGAAACTACAGATTGCCCTGTTGCACCGCAATATACAAACCCTGTTGCAAAGGTTCAGGCAGTTGATCCTGTTGTACTTTCAACCGATATTTGCGATAGCTGTGATTGCAACATTTCTGTATGCTCTTCGTTCCCGCAGTCTATTTTTAATTCTATGGAGGATACAATTCCGTCCTGCGGTGCATCTAAAGCAATACTTGTAACTCTCGGTCTGTTTTCAATTGTTCAAATGGAGCGTGACGCACAAATTCTTATCCCTGCATATGATTATTGCATTCCTGACAGAGAATGTAACTGCAATACTTCCAACCCGTGCGAAACTTTCCAGGGTATTGATTTCCCTGTTGAGCAATTTTTCCCAAGTGAAAAAGAAGGCTGTTCCCCTTGTAATCCCACAAAGCCGATTTGCGACAGCGAAGATAAAAATTAGTTGATTATAAAAAAAGCGTGCAGGCAAAAGCCTGCACGCAATTTTTTATTTGTTTTCTTTATCATCAAATGCCGGGTACATTCTTCTGAAAAGTGAATTGATGTGCTTGAAATATGATGTGTCAATATTATCAATTGTATCTCTTGTGGTGCGAAATCTCCAATTTTTATCCGGTACACCGGGAATATTCATTCTTGCGTCAGAGCCGAATCCGCACATATCCTGAAGTGCAATGATTGCCACATTTGATGAACTTTTCCATACGGTTTCAATGATTTTCCTGCACGATGCGCTGTAATATCCGCCTTCGCCCCAATTATCCCCGTAAAAGCCGCAATATTCAAGTGCAAATTTTCTTTCTTCTTCGCATGCTTCCCAAAGCCAGCCTAAAATAGTGTTGTTATCGTGCGTACCTACATAATTTATGCTGTTTGGTACTGCGTTATGCGGCATATGTGATGAATCGGAATTCGGGTCAAATCCAAATTGTACAACCTTCATTCCCGGAAAACCTGTATCCGCCAGCAATTTAACCACATCTTCGCCGAACACACCTAAATCTTCAGCTATAATGGGAGCGTTTGGAAATGCATCAAATATTTTGTTGAAAAGTTTCATTTTAGGGCCGTCAAGCCATTCGCCGATTTTGGCTGTTTTTGACTCGGCAGGCACTGCCCAATATGATGCAAAGGCTCGGAAATGGTCAATTCTTACAGTATCATAAAGCTTTAAAGAATGCCCTATTCTTGAAACCCACCAGCTGTAATTATCTTTTTCCATGGCGTCCCAATCATAAATCGGGTTGCCCCAAAGCTGACCGTCTTTGCTGAAATAATCAGGCGGTACGCCGGCAACTTTTTCAACTTTCAGCGTTTTTTCGTCTATTAAAAACATAGGAAGATTTGACCAAACATCAACGCTGTCCATAGCAACATAAATCGGCATATCGCCTATTACCGCAATGCCTTTTTTATTTGCATAAGATTTGATTTCGTTCCATTGCCTGTAAAAAATATACTGCACAAATTTCCAAAAAGCCGCACTCTCTTCATATGAATAAATATCTTTAATGCATTCAAAATAATGTGCGTGTTTATCGCTCCATTCCCACCAAGGCTTCATATTTTCCTGCTCTTTTACAGCCATAAATACGCTGTAATCGGTAAGCCAGGAGTTATTTATTTCAAATTCTTTTATTTCCTTTGCAATATCGTCATCTATATTTAAAAAGGCTTTTTTCAGAAGTTCAAGCCTTTTTTCTGCGGCAAATTCATAATCTGCGGTGTATGGTGTGCCGGTATAAATATTTGATTTGTAATCCTCTTCGCTTACAAGGTTCATATCAAAAAGACCTTTTGGATTTATGAAAAGGTAATTGCCTGCAAAGGCAGACGGTGAGCAATACGGTGAATTGGCACCGTCAAGTGGGTTAAACGGTAATACCTGCCAATAGGTAAATCCCATATCGGCAATTTTGTCAATAAAATGAATGACATTTTCATCAAAAACACCTACGCCGTATTCGCTCGGCATAGAGCTTATGTGCAGTAATACGCCTGCTCCTCGTTTTTTTAGCATAATCACTTTGCTTCTTTCTGAAAATTAAAAATTATATGATATTTTATCATTAACATAAACAAAAATCAATTATTTAAAATTATTATTTTATTTATATTTATATTGATTAAAGTATATATATTTGATATAATATTTTCCGTATAATGCAAGGGTATATGTGCGAATAATTTATACGCATATACGGTGGCAAACTTTTTGATTGTGAGGGCGAATAATTGAGCGAAAACACTAAAAAATCACATACTGTTTCAAATGAAGAACTTAGCAGGCAGAAGCAGTTTACACAAAAGGTAAGCTCTGTTATTTCAGCGTCTTATGATGAAAAGCCAAAGGCTTGTGTAATCACATACGGTTGCCAGCAAAATGTTGCCGACAGTGAAAAAATCAAGGGTATGCTTGAAATTATGGGATATGATTTCACTGATGACAGGCTTGAAGCAAAGCTTATAATTTTTAACACCTGTGCAGTAAGGGAGCATGCCGAGGACAGAGTGTTCGGCAATGTCGGCGCACTTAAAAGCTATAAGCAGAAAAATCACGATGTTGTAATTGCACTTTGCGGATGTATGATGCAGCAGCAACATATAGCCGATAAAATCAAAAAATCTTATCCTTTTGTAGACCTTGTTTTCGGTACTCATGTTGTGCATAAGCTTCCCGAACTTCTTTATAAAGCACTTACCGGTAAAAAGCGTGTGTTTGATATTGATGATACGGATCAAGTTATTGCCGAGGGTATTCCTGTTAAGCGTGATAATGACGCTAAGGCTTGGTTGCCGATTATGTACGGGTGCAATAACTTTTGCTCTTACTGCATTGTGCCTTATGTAAGGGGAAGAGAAAGAAGCAGGGAAAAAGCGGGTATTATTGCCGAGTTTAAGTGCCTTGTGGAGCAGGGGTATAAAGAAATTACTCTTTTAGGTCAAAATGTAAATTCTTACGGTAAGGATTTAGAGCCTAAAGTTACTTTTGCAGAACTTTTAAGGCAGCTTAATGATATAGACGGTGACTTCAGAATAAGATTTATGACAAGCCACCCGAAAGACTGTACAAAAGAGCTTATTGAAACTATGGCTGAATGTGACAAGGTGGCACAGCATTTGCACCTGCCTTTCCAAAGCGGAAGCAACAGGGTTTTAAAAGCTATGAACAGGCATTATACAAGAGAACAGTATCTTGAACTTATAAACTACGCCCGCAAGCTTATGGGTGATGAACTTTCAATTACAAGTGATATTATAGTCGGTTTCCCGGGCGAAACTTACGAGGAATTTCAGGAAACACTTTCACTTGTTAAGGAAATAAAAGCTACCCAGCTTTTTACATTCATTTATTCAAAGCGTGAGGGTACACCGGCAGCGAAGATGGACGACCCTGTTCCTGCCGAAGAAAAATCAAGATGGTTTAAAGAACTTACCGATTTGCAAGAAAAAATAAGTGCCGAGCAAATGAGCCTTCATCAAGGCAAAACTTATAAATGCTATGTATACGGTAAGGGCAAATTGGCAGATAATTATGTTGCCGGCAGAAACGACGGTAATTTGATTATAGAATTTGAAGGTGACGAAAGCCTTATCGGAACTTTCCAAAACATTAAAGTAATCGAACCGCTTACATTTGTTATGAGGGGCGAATTAGTAAAGGAGAAACAAATATGAGTATTGAATCAGCACTCAGAGAATTAGGCAAAGAAATTCAGAAGGACGAGCGTTTTATCGCTCTTCAGGCTGCTGCAAAGGTAAATGATGCAGACGAAAGTCTTCAACAGCAAATGCAGGAAATGCAGCTTATATCTCTTAAATATCAGCAGGAAGCTGAAAAAGGCGAAGAAGCATCACAGGAAAGAATTCAAGAACTTCAAGAGGATTATCAGAAGCTTTATACAGAAATTATGGCAGGCGAAAATATGCAAAGCTATTCTTCAGCCGCTTCTGAAATGGAAAAAATGGCACAGTATATCAGCGGTATGATCGGCCTTTTCTTTGACGGTCAGGATGCCGAAACCTGCGAACTTCCACCACAGGATGCCTGCACACATAACTGCTCAACCTGCGGCGGCTGCCACTAATTAAATTTACTCGGTACATTTTACCGGGCATAAATCATTGAAAAGGAGGAACAAAAATGGCTAAAAAAGACAGTAAACTGTCACCTATGATGGCACAGTATTTTGAGGTGAAAAGTAAATATCCCGATACAATTTTGTTCTTCCGTGTCGGTGATTTTTATGAGATGTTTTTTGATGACGCCAAAACAGCTTCATCCGAGCTTGATTTGGTGCTTACAGGCAAAGACTGCGGGCAGGAGGAGCGCGCACCTATGTGCGGTGTTCCGTTTCACAGTGCCGATAATTATATTGCAAAGCTTGTAAGCAGAGGATACAAGGTTGCTATTTGCGAGCAGACGGAGGACCCGTCAAAAGCAACCGGCCTTGTTAAAAGAGATGTCATAAGAGTCATGACTCCCGGTACCGTAATTGAAAGTAATATGCTTGAAGACGGTGCAAATAATTACCTTTGCGCTATTTATAAAAATGCGGATAGATCAAAAGCAGGTTTGTGCTTTGCGGATGTTTCAACAGGTGAGTTTCACATTACATCACTTAATACAGCACCTTTGCAAAGGCAGATTATGAACGAGCTTTATACATATATGCCGCGTGAAATTATTGTTAATAATGACGCGTTTGATATGTCACTTCTTGATAATTATACAAAGCGTGTTGATGCTCACCTTGAAGTTGTGAGCGCAGAAAAATTTGATTATGAAACTGCAATAAAGCTTATTAACGATAATTTGAGTTCGGCGCAGATAAGCGAACTTAATGTAAGCGAAAACGAAATAGCGGTGTGCGCACTCGGTGCAGTAATATTATATCTTAAAGATACGCAGAAAAAAGACGAAATCGAAGCACCGAGCGAGCTTGAATTATATGACTGCGAAAAGTATATGAAGCTTGATATGTCTGCAAGGCGAAATCTTGAACTTACAAGGTCAATGATGACGGGGGATAAAAGGCATTCGCTTTTATGGGTTATTGATAAAACCAAAACTTCGGCAGGTAAAAGAATGATTCGTTCCTGGCTTGAAAGGCCGTTGATGTCCGTCGCTAAAATTACAAAGCGTCAAAATGCAGTCGGCGAACTTGCGGACAGCCCGATGCTTCGTGATGAAGTAAGGCAGGCACTTACGGGAATAAGCGATATTGAAAGATTGCTTACAAGAATTGTTTATTCAACCGCAAATGCAAAGGAACTAAAATCACTTCAATCAACTTTGGAAAAATTGCCGTTGATTAAAAATTTGCTTTCATCATCAAATGCATATCTTTTAAGAGCTGTGTATAACGATATTGACTTGCTTGAAGATGTAAGAAATCTTATTGACAGTGCAATTGTTGATGAGCCGCCGTTTACCGTTCGTGAGGGCGGAATGATTAAAGAGGGCTTTAATGCCGATATAGATGAACTTAAGTCTATAATGAACGACGGTGCAGGAATTATAGCTTCAATTGAAAATGAGCAAAGGGAATTAACAGGAATTCCGAAACTTAAGGTTGGGTATAACAAAGTATTCGGCTACTATATTGAGGTTACCAATTCATATAAGGATTTAGTTCCCGAAACATACATAAGAAAGCAAACGCTTACAAATTGCGAAAGATACATTACCCAGGAGTTAAAAGATTTAGAGGGTAAAATTATCGGCGCAAAAGAAAGATGTATAGCACTTGAATATCAAATGCTTTGCAAAATCAGGGAAAGTATTGCAAATGAAGTTAAAAGGCTTCAAAAAACAGCGCGTGCGCTTGCAACCCTTGATGTTTTGGCATCTTTGGCAGAAGTGGCAGTTAATAATAATTATACTTGCCCGCAAATTACAAATGACGGAATTATAAATATTAAAGACGGCAGGCACCCGGTAGTTGAAGCCTTGCTTGACGGTACACCTTTTGTGCCGAATGATGCAAAGCTTGATTTAGATGAAAACAGATGTGAAATAATCACCGGGCCTAATATGGCGGGTAAATCAACTTATATGAGGCAAATTGCTCTTATCACCCTGTTAGCACAAATAGGTTCTTTTGTACCGGCGAATAGTGCGCAAATCGGAATTGTTGATGCGATTTATACAAGAGTAGGTGCCAGCGATGATCTCGCAACAGGGCAGTCAACCTTTATGGTAGAGATGAACGAGGTTGCAGAAATTCTTAAAAATGCAACAAACCATTCGCTCATCATTCTTGATGAAATCGGGCGCGGCACATCAACCTTTGACGGAATGAGTATTGCAAGGGCTGTGCTTGAATTTGTTTGCAAGAAAAAGACGCTTGGAGCAAAATCACTTTTTGCAACTCATTACCACGAACTTACTGTTATGGAGGGGTTGCTTGACGGGGTTAAAAATTACTCAATAGCTGTCAAAAAGCGCGGCGATGATATTACATTTTTAAGAAAAATTGTAAAGGGCGGCGCAGACCAAAGCTTTGGTATAGAAGTAGCGAAGCTTGCCGGTGTACCGGACAGTGTTGTAAAGCGTGCAAAAGTTATACTTAAAGAGCTTGAAGCTAATTCAACACCGATTGAATTTACTGCCGAAAATGTCAGCGAAGATGATGAACAAAGCGATATACAGTATAATTTTACAGCGCAGGGTACTGATGAAATACTTGAAATACTCAAAGCTACCGATATAAACTCAATCACTCCTATGGAAGCGCTTCAAACACTGTTTGATTTGAAGCAAAAAGCACAGGAGCTTGAATAAATTTTTTGATTAAAGGAGGGTGCGCTATGGCAAGAATAAATGTTTTACCGAAAGAAATATATCAGCTTATTGCAGCAGGCGAAGTCGTTGAGCGCCCTTCAAGTGTTGTAAAAGAAATGATTGAAAATTCGCTTGATGCAGGAGCTAAAAATATTACTCTTGAAATCAAAAACGGCGGTTCAACATATATCAGAATTACTGATGACGGATGCGGAATTGAGCGTGATGATGTAAGAAAAGTATTTGTTTCCCACGCAACAAGTAAAATTTCGCAAAAGGATGATTTGAATTCAATCGGTACTTTAGGTTTCAGAGGTGAAGCTATGGCTTCAATATCCGCTGTATCTAAAGTCGAACTTTTAACAAAGGCACAAAATGAAGAAATCGGCACAAGGTATGAAATCGAGGGCGGGCAAGAAATTGAATTTGATGATGCCGGCTGCCCTAACGGAACAACTATTGTTGTAAGGGATATTTTCTTCAACACCCCTGCAAGAATGAAATTTTTAAAGAAAGATGTGACGGAGGGCAATCAAGTTGCCGCAATAGTTGACAGAATGGCTATTTCACATCCTGAAATTTCATTTAGATTTATTCGTGACGGTAAGCAAATGCTTATCACATCAGGCAACGGGGATTTAAAATCGACCATTTATTCTGTTTTGGGTAAAGAAATAAGCGACAGTTTAATGAGCGTTGATTATTCTTATGATAATATGCGTCTTTCAGGTTTTGTATCAAAGCCTACCGCTTCAAGAAAAAGCAGGGCAATGCAGTTTTTCTATATAAACAATCGTGTCGTTAAATCAAAAACAGCTATGGCGGCATTGGAGCAGGCATATAAAAACACAATTATGGTAGGTCGTTTTCCTGCTTGTGTGCTTAATATCGAGCTTAATCCTGCACAGGTTGATGTTAATGTTCACCCGGCTAAAACCGAAGTTCGATTTGCAAATGAAAAGCCTGTTTTCGACCTTGTGTATTATGGGGTTAAAACAGCAATTGAAAATGACACAACGGTAAAAGAAATTCAGTTTAAAGAAAATACGGGATTTAGTTCTTCGCCTAATAGTATTTTTAACAGCGCAAGGCAGGAAAGTACATATCAGTCTAAATTTGAATTTTTTAAAAAGAAAGACGAACCGCCGGTGCAGCAGGTGATTAAAACCAAGCCGAGCGAGGATTTTTGGCGAGTTGAAGCACCTAAACCAAAATATGAAATAACCGAAAAAGAAGATATAATAGAAAAAGCAGAGACGACTTTACCTAAAGCGGAGGAAATACCGCAGGAAGAAGTGGTAATTAAAGATGAAAAGGATTATGAAAACATTATTCCTAATTTCAAGCTGATTGGTGAAGCGTTTAAAACTTATTTGATAGTTGAAATTGAAAATGAACTTTACTTTATAGATAAGCACGCCGGCCACGAAAGAATGAATTATGAAAAATTCAAGGCTCAGGCCACGGTTGAAACTCAAATGCTTTTAGCTCCGGTTGCGGTTAATTTGACAAAGGATGAATTTATTGCAGTCAGTGAAAATATGGAGCTTATTAAAAGCTGCGGTTTTGAACTTGAAGAATTCGGTGAAAGCCAAATTATTGTGCGTGCAATACCAAGCCTTGTTGATAATGATGATGTAAAAGATTTAATGCTTGAAATTGCACAAAAATTACTTGACCATAAAACAGATATTATACCTGATAAAATTGATTGGATATATCATTCGGCTTCGTGCAGGGGCGCGGTTAAAGCCGGCGATTATACTTCAAGGCAGGAGCAGGAGATGTTTATTAAAAAGCTTCTTTCAATGCCGAATATTCGCTTTTGCCCGCACGGAAGACCCGTGTTCATAAAAATGAGCAAGTATGATATTGAAAAACAATTTGGCAGAGTTTGATTTATTATGAATAAAGTTATAGTTATTGCAGGGCCTACCGCGTCAGGCAAAACGGGGCTGGGAATTGAAGTTGCAAAAGCAGTCGGCGGTGAAATAATATCAGCCGATTCAATGCAGGTATATAAAAATATGCCGATTGCAACCGCTTGCCCGACAGAAGAAGAAAAAAATCAGGTGCCGCATTATTTGGTGGAGTTTTTGGATAATGATGAAAGCTTCAGTGTTGCAAAGTGGTGCGAGCTTGCGAAAGAAAAAATCAATGATATTCTTTCAAGAGGAAAAGTGCCGATTATAGTCGGCGGAACAGGTTTATTTATAGACAGCCTGATTGATAATATAAGTTTTGCCGAAGTTGAAGTTGATGAAAAATTAAGGCAAGAGTTAATGAATCGTGATGTTTGCGACCTTTATGATGAACTTGTAAAAGTTGACAGGCAGGCGAGTGAAAATATACATAAAAATAACAAGAAAAGGGTTGTTCGCGCTCTTGAGCTTTATTATTTAGGAAGCGGGAAGACGCAGCAAAACGAAGCGTCGCGCAAAGAAAAAAGCCCTTATGATTTTCTTTATTTTGTACTTGATTACAAAAACAGGCAAATTCTTTATGACAGAATAAACGACAGGGTTGATAAAATGCTTGAAGCAGGGCTTCTTGATGAAGCAAAGGCTATGTATGGCAAATATCAGGCAACATCGGCACAGGCTATCGGGCATAAAGAACTTTCAAAATATTTAAGCGGCGAAGCCGAGCTTGAAACTTGCATTGAAAAGTTGAAGCAGGAAAGCCGCCATTATGCAAAAAGGCAAATTACATGGTTCAAAAGAAGGCAGGACGCTGTACATATCATCTTTGATGATGACAGAAATGCCGCTGTTAAAACAGTTATAGATAAATGCGAGGACTTTTTAAATGGCTGATAAAAAGGCAAAAAAAGTGAATAAAAACGCAAAATATGTTTCTAAAGATATTATTGTTATCGCAATAGTTTTAATCGCAATTGTGGCTTACATTGTTGCTGAATGTTACAGCGCAACTCATGTTGATGTGCAAACTATTACAGCAGTTCAGTCAACAGTTTACCAAACGCTTGATAAAAAGGCACTTATAATTCGTGATGAACATATTGTTGAAGGTGATTCAAGCGGGGTTACGGTGGCTTGTTTAGATGACGGCGAAAAAGTAAAGGTCGGCGGAAATATTGCTATGGTTTTTGCGAGCAGCGAAAATGCAGAAAATTATGCAACTGCCGCTGATTTGCAAAAGCAGTTAGATTATTATATCAATTTGGAAAGTAAATCGGCGGGAACAGCAACCGATGTTGAGCAGATTGACAGTGATGTTATTAACGATGTTAACGATTATGTTCGCAATGCGTCAAATTACAATATATCGTCTGTTCAAAATGCGTCGCTTGATCTTAATGACAAATTAACAAGGCGGCAAATGATTATCGGGCAGGATATTGATTTCAGCAAGGTTAAGCAAAATCTTGAAAAAAAACTTAATTCCATAAATCTTGATTCCTGCAAACCTAACGGATACATCAGCACAAAAGAATCGGGCATTTTTTCATCATACAGTGACGGATGCGAAACTGCTTTTGATTACAAAAATATAGACAAGCTTGATGTTAAAACATTCGATAAATATATTTCGCAGGCTCAAAAGGCAAAGAAAACAGACAGCCTCGGCAAGCTTGTAACAGATTATGAATGGTATTTCGCCTGCAAGGTAAGCGCCGATGATGTGAAAAATATTGATGACGGTGACATACTAAATGTTGCGTTGAAAGACAGTGATAAAGTCATCGAATGTGAAGTAATTAGCGGTGCAACGCTTGATTTGGGCGTAAAAGAGTCTGTACTTATTCTTCGTTCAAGCGAGATGGACAGCGAAATTGCATCAATGCGACTTGAAGATATTGAAATCAGATTTAACGAATACACCGGATTTAAGGTGCCTTCTTCAGCAATTCATATTAACGATAAGGGTGAAAAGATGGTTTATACCCTTGTTGCAAATCAGGTTGAAAGCAGAGAAGGAAACATTATTTATTCAACAAAGGATTATGTAGTGTTTGAATACACACCGGATGATGAAAAGTCTATTCGTTTATATGACCAAATAATTACGCAAGGAAAGGATTTACACGATGGAAAAGTTTATACCTGATGAAGCAAGAATTCAATCAGTACAGGATAATTACAAAAAAGTATTATCAAATGTTCAGGAAGCT